>Ga0082212_10000599_pt1 | contig 52300 bp, 42 predicted proteins | sample TergutNt197P3_FD_71548 | JGI IMG/M metagenome (GOLD analysis project Ga0082212, IMG submission 71548) | Neocapritermes taracua P3 segment gut microbial communities from Petit-Saut dam, French Guiana - Nt197 P3 | ecosystem: Host-associated > Arthropoda: Insects > Digestive system > Gut ...
GGCGTAGGCGAAGGCACTGCCACCATTACACTGACAATCGACGGAGTCTCTGACACCATCACGATCACAGTTGTGCCGGCTACCACAGGCGGCGGCGGTGGCAGCGAGCTTCCGGTAAATCCGGGCCCGTTCACCCCGATAACTAACACTGACCCGATGTTAGGCGACGGCTTCTTCTTTCAAATGAATTTTAAAGATTTAAGCGACCTGAAAAACAATGTGGATATTCACAAAGGAGCAGTACATTTGGAAGACATCATCAAAGACGGCAATTACGCAGGCGTGACAGCAACAGCAGTGAATCCTAAATATGCGCCATACATAACAATAGGCAATTGTGAAGTGCATTCGGGCAAGCCCGCAATTCTATTCAACTACCACCCGACCCTGGATGAGTGGCTGGATTGGATAACGACCACAGGAAACAACGAGTTAACTATCCCTGTCCAAGTAGAGCTGAGCAGGGGGGGCAAGAGCGCGATCACGAGCATCAACATGATTTTCCCTGGCTGTCAAATTAAATACTGATAACAATCAAGAGCAAAGGGAGCGGGCGCCAATAGCGATTAACGCGGCGGCGCCAGCTCCGCCCAAAAACCATCAACCAAAACCATTAAAAATAAGAAATAGCAATATCGAAAGGGGATAAAAATGAATACATATATTAATTCGAAAAGAGGAAAAACATTCAAGATGCTGGTAGCGGCATTCGCCGTACTGGCACTAGTAGCGGGCATCGTGCTCGTTCCGGGCACCTTGGCAGCAAATGAAGACATTACAGAAGTTCTTCAGGTACCAAACAGCCTGACATCAATAGAAGTTGGAGAAACATTGACAGACAACGTAATCAATCTGTTCCAGGCGAAAAGCGCAGATGAGACAATAGCTAAAGTTACCGCAACCGTTGGTGTTATAGGCACCGTAGAGATACAAGGTGTCAATGCAGGAGTAGTGGGCGTAGTTTCCGGCACCAAGAATGGCTTGGTATTCGCAGACATGTACCAAATCACGGACTCAAACAACATCAGCATGTACGTGATTCGCGGTGGCAGGCAGGTCAGCCTAAAAGGCCCCGGAGCATTCCAAGAGACCCCGGTGATGATACCTCAGAACATGGGGAGCATCGAAAGCATCACATGGAAGTCCCTGAACGAGTCAGTGGCATCAGTTAACGCTGCCACGGGTGCCATCACAGGCGTGAGTAACGGCGCAGCTATCGTTATCGGTGAATTCATCGACAAGTGGGGCGTCGAGCGCGACCTTCACATCCAAGTCGTAGTAGGCAACATCGGTGGTGGCACCGGCGGTGGCACCGGCGGAGAACTTATCGAAGGCGAAGACGGGAACTGGTACAAGCCGGTTGGCGAACCGCCCAACGTGTATGAGAAAGTCGACGAAGACGGCAATTCCTTGACGGAGCCGCCCGAGTACGTCTACAACCCTGACGGGCAGCCTGGAAACGGCAACGACGAAGAAGCAGTCAAAGACGGAAACAATTATTATGTAGAGAACCCGGAAAACATCTGGACGCCGGTAGGTCCGGACGGCAGCCTGAATGAGGATGGCGCCATCTGGGGCGGCGCAGACGGCAAGCCCGGCGGCGGCGACGACAAGCCGGTTGGAAAATACGGCGGCGAATACTGGGTCAAAATGGGTCAAAACGTCTACAAGAAAGTCTTGGGGCCCTTCACCCTCGGCCCTCTCACAGGCGGCGGCCCGGACATGGATCCGTCAACAGACCCTGTAACCCCGATTTATGAAAACGATGGAAAATACTATGTCGGCCCGCTTGGAAGCGGTGATGATGAATACTACTACGGAGACCCCACTGACGGAAACGGTACACTTGACAGCACCGCCACGTCAACAGAAAAAGATGACGTCACATATTACAAGGACAGCAACGGCAACATGACCACCACAAAGCCAAGCAAGCCCATCGTCGAAATTCCGACGGTTGCAGGCGGCAGGGAGCTCGGCACGGACAAGACCGGTGACACGGTTAAATGGATTGAAATTGCAACAAACGGTGATTACTCGCTGATCATGCGCTCAGACTTCATCAACGTCAACCCCAACAACAAGGGCAAAGCGGAGTGGCAAGGTATAATGTATGGTTCGAACAACAATTACAAAGGCTCCAACCTGCAAGTGAAAATCAACGAATGGTTCAACGGCAACTCAACAGTGGAAAACTTAAGCTCCAATGCAAGGCTGCGCAGCTTCACGGTATCAAACAACGCATCAACCGTGCTCGGCTCCGGCGCCAGCGATACTGGCGGCTTGACAGACGGGTTCAGCAAACCCACCACGCAAAAAGTTGGTGTGGGCAGTGACATCGCTTTCGCCCTGAGCTTTACCGAAGCGGCGAACTTCGTATCAAAAACGTACAATGTCACTCTCGGCGGCGGCAACAATCCGAGCAGCAGTGCAGCGGTCAGCAACTTTGGCAAACTTGTGCAGTACAGTGCAACAGATTACCTGTGGCTGCGTTCGCCAGGAACGAACTCGTTCACAGCGACGGCAATGCAACACGATGCCGGCAGGGCGTTCCAGATGGCCATTGGGACAAATCCGTATCTCGTTTACCCGGCACTCTGGGTAGAGACGGCAGTGTTCAATTAATAGTAAGCAAGGCATAAGCTAAATATATCAGCTGCGGTTAAGATGGAATAATTAAACGCGGCGAGAGCCCGGAGGCGAAAAACGTCTCCGGGTTTTTTCATCTGCTTACATGAGTTTTCTTCGCGTTTCTCATATTGCGTAACAATAATGTACCAGCAGAGTTAATTTCATAAGAATTAGTTTTAACTAAAGCTTGATTTAATGTCTAATTAAAAGTATAATTTAATAGATAAATGTGTAATTTAGGGAGGTTTACAAATGAAAAACATGAAGGTGTCAAAGAAATTATTGCTTGGTTTTGGCATCGTAGCAATGCTTACCCTTATAGTTGGTGTGGTCGGCGCGTATGGAATGAGAACACTGGACAAGAGTTACGGGGAAGAGACCAGCAATCAGGAAATTGCGCTGCCCTGCATAGCGCACGTCCTTGAGTATTTGCAGATGACTAGGGTAGACATGCGCAACGCCATTATTTACACAGGCGATTCTAGTGCGCTGGGGAAGATTGAATCCAGTGTTAAGAACGACATCAGCAAACTTGAGCAGTACATGCAAGAATACAACAACTCAATATCAGACAATGAAGCTCAAGGCTATTACAATTCGGCAAAGAGCGAATACGACTCCGCATATAAGCCGATGCTTGAAGAGATCATGGACAAGTCGCTAAAAGGGACAGAACAGGGTGAGCTGCTGGCGATATTGAATTCGACCACGCCGGCGATAGAGAGGATGCTAGCCGCATTTAACAGCTGCTTGGATTCGGAAGTAGCGGAGGGAGAGGTGCTTAACGCAGAAAATTCGGCACTGGCAACAAAGCTGCTGCTGGCAGTAATCGTCATTGCCGTCGTTGCTGTAGCTGCAGCAGTGTTTTTGGGCCTTTACATTTCTAGCATAATCAGTAAACCCTTGATCCCGTTGACCGAATTCATGAAAACGGCGGTCACTACGGGGAATCTCACCCTTAACCCTGTGGACGTCGAAGTCATATCGCTTTATGGAATGAGGAAAGACGAAGTCGGGATGCTCATTAAAAACTCCTCCGATTTCATCAAGCGGGTCACTGAAGTCAGCAAAAGCCTTGAAACTGTCGCACGAGGCGACTTGACTGCTTCACTGAAGCCCCTTTCAAGCGTCGACACGATAGGTGTTTCGCTGGAAAGCATGGTCGCCAAGCTGAACGATATGTTCATAGAAATCAACGCGTCCACTGCGCAGGTGTCAACCGGGGCAAAGCAGGTTGCCGACGGTTCTCAGTCCCTTGCCCAAGGTTCGACGGAGCAGGCGTCCTCTGTCGAGGAACTGGCAGCGTCCCTTGGCGACGTGTCCGGCAAGACGAACCAAAATGCGGAAATGGCCAAGGAAGCAGCAAACTTGTCCAGCAGCATAAAGGAGAGCGCTGAAAAGGGCAGCATGCAAATGGACAACATGATGAAGGCAGTGACAGAAATCAACGATGCAAGCCAATCCATAAGCAAAGTCATAAAAGTTATCGACGACATTGCTTTCCAGACAAACATACTCGCGCTTAACGCTGCCGTAGAAGCTGCCCGGGCAGGCCAGCACGGCAAAGGTTTCGCAGTCGTAGCAGAAGAAGTGCGCAATCTCGCTGGCAAGAGTGCCGAAGCGGCGAAGGATACCAGCGGGCTGATAGAGAATTCGATCGAAAAGGCAAACCTTGGGATGTCGATAGCGACGGAAACGGCAGAATCGCTTAAGGAAATAGTAGGCGGTATCAACCGCAATGCAGAGATCATCGCAGAAATCGAAATACTGTCAAAAGAGCAAAACGAGGCGATTACCCAGATCAACATTGGGATCGACCAAGTGGCGCAGGTGGTGCAGCAGAACAGCGCGACAGCAGAAGAGAGCGCGGCAGCCTCGGAGGAGATGAGCGGACAGTCTACCCTGTTGACGCAGCTGATATCGCAGTTCAAGCTCAAGAATGGGCATGGCAGGTCCAGCGGCTCAAACATCGCAATCAGCCCAAGCAGCGCGCCTTATGCGGCACCTTATGCGGTACCTTCGCATCCAATGCCGATCAAAGAGCCTGCAGCTCTGGAGAAATCCAGCTATGCGGCGCCTGCGGTTGACGATTTCGTTGACAATTTCGATTTTTCGAATGACAAGTACTAACATAGGAGCAAGTGAAAATGAAAATAAACGGTGGGCAAATCGTATGTGAAATTCTGCTGGAACATGGGGTGGAAACTGTGTTTGGCTACCCAGGCGGTGCGGCGCTAAACCTTTACGACGCCCTTTTCGGCTACCAGGGCAGGATCAGGCATGTTTTGACGGCGCATGAGCAGGGGGCTTCACACGCTGCAGACGGCTATGCGCGCGCATCAGGGAAGACCGGCGTTGTCATCGCAACAAGCGGGCCGGGAGCTACAAACCTTGTGACGGGCATAGCTACGGCGTTTATGGACAGCGTACCCATGATCGCCATCACGTCAAACGTGGCAAGCTCCCTGATTGGCAGGGACGCCTTTCAAGAGATATACATAACAGGTGTGACGCTTCCCATAACAAAGCACAATTTCTTCGTCAACAAGGCGGAAGACCTCGCCCATGCCTTGCGGGAATCCTTCCGCATCGCAAATACAGGGAGGAAGGGGCCTGTATTGATTGACATAACAAAAAACGCAACAGCTGAGACATGCGGCTTTTCACCTATGGAGCCATATCCTCTTAAAGAGGCGACAAAGGCTGCAGATGAGGAAGTGCAGGAAGTGGCAGACCTTATAAACAAGGCGAAGAGGCCGGTGATTTACCTCGGAGGTGGAGTTGTTGCGTCCGGTGCAGCAGGCGAGCTCGTGGCGCTTGCGGAAAAGGCGGACATCCCCGCTGCGTACACTATTATGGCGGCTGGAGTAATCGGTCATGACAACAAGAGGTGCCTCGGGCTTATAGGCATGCACGGGTCAGTGGCGGCAAACATGGCGGTTGACGAAGCGGATTTGGTTATTGCCCTTGGCACAAGGTTCAGCGACAGGGTGGCTCTGAACATGGAGAACTTTGCCAAAAGGGCGAAGCTGGTGCAAGTCGACATTGACAGGAGCGAGGTGAACAAAAATGTCCAGGTTGACCTTTCCGTCATAAGCGACGTGAAGTATTTCCTTGAGAAGCTGCTGCCTTTGGTGGAAGAGAAGAAGCGCCCGGAAAGGCTGGCTGCAATCGACAGGTGGAAAGAGAAATACAGGATCGAAAAAGACGATGCCGGCTCGATCAAGCCGCATCAACTGATAGGCAGGATATGCGACATGACCGACAAGGAAACTATTTACGTCACCGACGTTGGGCAGCACCAGATGTGGGCGGCCCAGTACATCAAACACAGGAACACGAATTCGTTTTTAACCAGTGCAGGGCTTGGGGCAATGGGCTACGGCTACGGTGCTTCAATTGGAGCGCAGGTGGCATTTCCGGACAAGAGAGTCATCCACATAACCGGCGACGGCTCGTTTCACATGAACATGAACGAAGCGTGCACGGCAGTCAGCAACAAGCTGCCAATTATCAGCGTCATATTCAACAACAGAGTCCTTGGAATGGTTTACCAGTGGCAGAACGCGTTTTACAGAGGCAGGCTGTCTGCCACAGTGCCGGAAAGGGTAACGGATTTTGCCAAAATAGCGGACGGCTTCGGAGCGAAGGGCTACAAAGCGAATACCCTTGACGAATTTGAAGAGGCTTTCGCAGGGGCACTGAAAGAAGAGGGTCCCAGCTGGATAGAATGCAGCATCGACAGGAAAGAAAAAGTGCTCCCGATGATCCCGAACGGTGCCACCGTCGAAGACATCATACTGGAGTAATAGGGAGGGGCGATCAATTGGAACAGGGAAACAACACCAACGCAGTCAACAAGCAGGTCATCTGCATATTCGTAGACAACCAGCCAAACGTGCTTGCCAGGATTTCCAGCCTTATTGGAAGAAGGAATTTCAACATCAGCACGATAACCGCATCGGAAACGAACCTGCCGGGCATTACTAGGATAACAGTAGTGGTAAGCGGGGACGACGAAAACGTGCTGCACCAGATAATCGCGCAAACGGAAAAGCTTGAAGTCGTCAAAAAAGCCTACCTGCTTGACATGTCGACAACGCTTTACAGGGAGCTTCTGCTCATCAAAATCAAATCAGACAAGACAAACCGCGCGGCGCTCATGGAGATCGTGGAAATCTACAGGGCAAAGATAATCGACCTTTCAAAAAGCAGCATGATAATTGAGCTCACTGGCTTGCCGGAAAAGATAGACGCTTTCATGAACATGGTGGATTGCTACAGCATTGTCGAGGTGTGCAGAACCGGGGTGACAGGCATTGAAAGAGGAAAAGAGGAATTGAAATGGTGAAAAAATACTATGACAAAGACTGCGATTTCTCACTGCTTGACGACAAGGCCATATCGATAATAGGCTATGGCAGCCAAGGCCACGCCCATGCGCTGAACCTGAAGGAAAGCGGCGCAAACGTTACAGTCGGGCTCAGGAGGGGTTCGGACAACTGGCCCCGGGCTGAAAGCTCCGGTATCAGGGTGATGGAAGTCGAGGACGCTGCAGAGGCGGGGGACATAGTCATGATGCTCGTGCCTGACGAGCATGCGGCAGCAGTCTACAACGCGCAGGTAGCAAAGCACATGAAAAAAGGGAACGTGCTGATGTTTGCCCACGGCTTCAACATCCATTACAACCAGATACTCCCTGCAGATTACCTGGATGTTGCAATGGTTGCACCCAAAGGCCCTGGCCACACGGTGAGGAGCCAGTACCTTGAAGGCAAAGGCGTACCGAGCCTGCTTGCGGTGTTTCAGGACAACTCCGGAAAAGCTAGGGAATACGGCCTTGCGTACGCAGCGGGCATTGGTGCAGGGCGGGCCGGCATACTTGAGACTACGTTCAAGGAAGAAACGGAGACGGATCTTTTCGGAGAGCAGGCAGTTCTGTGCGGCGGCGTGACGGAACTGATGAAGGCCGGCTTCGAAACCCTCGTTGAGGCTGGATACGAGCCTGAGATGGCGTATTTCGAGTGCGTGCACGAGATGAAGCTCATCATTGACCTTATCAACAGCGGAGGGTTTGAAATGATGAGGCATTCGGTGTCCAATACAGCCGAGTACGGCGACTACGTCTCGGGCAGGAAGGTAGTCGGAAAAGACACCAGGGAAGCGATGAAGCAAATCCTTGCAGACATACAGGACGGAACCTTTGCCACTGCGTTCATTCAGGAATTCAGCGCGGGCGGGCAGGCGCGGTTTTTAGCGTCCAGGAGGAAGGAAGCTGGCCATCAGCTTGCAAAGGTTGGCTGCGAGCTCAGAAAAATGATGAGCTGGCTCAAATGAGAAGCCATCAGGTAACACGGGGCATCGAGAGGGCACCGATGCGCAGCCTTTTTTACGCAATGGGATACACGAAAGAAGAGCTGGAAAAACCGCTGATCGGCATTGTTTCGGCTCACAGCGACATAGTTCCGGGGCATTTTCACCTTGAAAAAGTAGTTGAAGCCGTAAAGGCAGGCGTGAGGATGGCAGGCGGGACGCCTGCCATGTTCCCTTCAATTGGGGTTTGCGACGGGATAGCAATGGGCCACCACGGCATGAAGTTCAGCCTCGCAAGCAGGGAGCTGATAGCTGACTGCGTTGAAACCATGGCTCAGGCTCATTGCTTTGACGGCCTAGTCTTGGTGCCGAACTGCGACAAAGTCGTCCCTGGGATGGTTATGGCGGCAGCAAGGCTCAACATTCCTGCGGTCGTGTGTTCAGGCGGGCCGATGATGAGTGGCACCGTAGGCAAAAAAGAAGTGAGCCTTTCGAATATTTTTGAGGCTGTCGGCGCCAGAAAAGCCGGCCTCATTGAAGACGTTCAGCTTGAGGAGTACGAACAGGGCGTGTGCCCGGGCTGCGGTTCCTGCGCGGGGATGTACACTGCCAACAGCATGAATTGCCTCTGTGAAGCCATCGGCATGGCGCTTCCGGGGAACGGCACGATCCCTGCCGTGCATGGCGCCAGGTACAGGCTGGCGAAGCATTCGGGGCAGGCGGTCATGGAGCTGGTTGAAAAAAACATAAAGGCAAGGGACATAATAAATGAAAAATCAATAAGGAACGCGATAGCCTGCGACATGGCGTTGGGATGTTCGTCGAACAGCGTCCTTCACCTGCTTGCGATAGCAAACGAGGCGGGAATAGAACTCGGCCTAGGCATATTCAACGAGTACAGCGCAAAAGTCCCAAACCTTTGCCACTTGGCGCCCGCAGGCGACGCGCACATGCAGGACCTGCACGGTGCAGGAGGGGTGCAGGCTGTAATGGCCCAACTTGCAAAGAAGGGCCTTGTGGATTTGAGCCTTGTCACGGCATCGGGCAAAACCGCCCTCGAAAACTGCCGGGCGGCACGGGTGAGCGACTGTGAAGTCATCAGGCCGATTGAAAGGCCGTACAGCGAAACCGGTGGGATAGCGGTGCTTTGGGGAAACATTGCAGAGGAAGGCTGTGTTGTGAAAAGGAGCGCCGTGGCCACTGAAATGCTCGTGCATTCGGGGCCTGCCAGGGTTTTTGACAGCGAGGACGATGCTATAGCTGCCATCTATGCCGGGAAAATCAGGGAAGGCGACGTGGTAGCCATTCGTTACGAGGGTCCAAAGGGCGGCCCAGGCATGCGGGAGATGCTTGGTCCAACCAGCGCGCTTGCAGGGATGAAGCTGGACAAAACGGTTGCATTGATAACCGACGGTCGTTTCAGCGGTGCCAGCAGGGGCGCGTCCATAGGCCATATCAGCCCGGAAGCCATGTTGGGGGGGAAGATAGGGCTCCTCAAGGAAGGCGACACAATAGACATTGACATTCCGAATTCCAAGATAAACGCAAGGGTTACAGATGAGGAATTTGCAAAAAGACAGGAAACTTACGCAGCGCCGGAACCGAGGGTCAAGACGGGATGGCTCAGTAGGTACGCAAGCCTCGTCACGTCGGCAAATACAGGCGCTGTGCTGAGGCAGAGCATATAAGGGGGACAGGGCACATGAGGGAAATAATCAACACAGACTGGGAGTTGTGCACAGGCTGCAACAGGTGCGTCAGGGAATGCCCGATGGAGATGGCCAACATCACGTACCAGGACGCGAGCAGTGCCATCAAGGTGAAAGTGGATCACACAAAATGCATTGTTTGCGGCAGGTGCATTACTGCCTGCAAGCACGACGCGAGGTCTTATGTGGACGACACCGGGAAGTTCTTTGACGACTTGGCAAACGGCATCCCTATATCGCTCATCGCGGCGCCCTCAGTCAGAACGAACATCCCTGAATACAAAAGGCTGTTCACGTATTTGAAGCAAATAGGTGTGCAGGCGATATACGACGTGGCATTGGGGGCAGACATATGTATTTGGGCACACATCAGGCACATTGAAAAGAACAGCCGGTCAATGCTGATTACCCAGCCATGCCCGGTTGTTGTGTCGTATTGCGAAATGTACCGCCACGATTTGCTCGAAAACCTTTCGCCTGTGCACAGCCCTATGGCGTGCATTGCCATATACATGAGGGAGTACGAGGGCGTCCAGGGAAGGATCGCAGCCCTTTCCCCGTGCATAGCCAAAGCGAACGAGTTCGAAGACACCGGCCTTGCGCAATACAATGTCACGTTTTCAAAATTGCTAGCGTACTTGGACGAAAAAGGCGTGGCGCTCCCGGAAGCAGAAACAGGGTTCGACCATGTGGACAGCGGTTTGGGCGCCATGTTCCCGATGCCGGGCGGACTTAAGGAAAACATCGAGTTTTACATGGGCAAAAAGCTCAACATAACCAGCGCGGAAGGGTACGATCTGTATGAAAAACTGAATATGTACGCAGACACCGAGGAGGAACTGCTTCCGGACGTGTTTGACGTGCTGAATTGCCATGAAGGGTGCAACATCGGTCCGGCCAGCTCCAAAGCGAAAAACTTTTTTGAAATAGTCGCCACGATGGGCGGCAGCCGGGAAGCTGCGGTGGGCAGCAGGAGAAAAGAGTATTTCGATTCGGTATACGGAAAATTCGACAGCACTCTGGACCTTTCGCGTTTCACAAGGAAATACAAGCCAATCCACACGCACTTGCCGCAAATAACAGTGGAGGACATCGAGGAGGCGTTCAAGCTGCTGGGCAAGGACGATTACGCAAAGCAAAATGTCGATTGCGGCGCCTGCGGTTCCGAAACATGCCAGCATATGGCGCGAAAAATTGCCCTCAAAGTGAACATTCCAGAAAATTGCGTCGTGAAAGCAAGGGACAATGCAAGGGAAGAGCATGCCATCAGCCTCAACACCCTTAACCAATTTGAGACAGTTTGGAACAAAGTGGAGAGCTGCATCACTATAATAGACGCGGAAACCCGCGAGGTTTTGGATGCAAACCCTACAGCTGTCCGCTTGTTCGAAGGGCCCTTTGAAGACATGATCGGGAAAAACTGCAGCCGAATATTCTGCACAGAAGACGGTTGCCCGATACTGGACCACAACCAGACGGTGGACCGGGCGGAACGCATATTTTACAAAAGGGACGGCACACAGGTGCCGATCCTGAAATCCGTGGGAAAGATACAGTACAACGGGCGTCTGGCGCTGCTGGAGAGCTTCACAGACATATCGCACATAAAAGAAGTGGAAGAGCAAAAACAGCTGCTTGCGGTGGCAGAGCAGGCAAGCCATGCGAAATCCTCGTTTTTGGCCAACATGAGCCACGAGATCCGTACTCCGATGAACGCCATTATCGGCATGACTTCCATTGCAAAATCAACAGGCAACGTGGAAAGGAAAGACTACGCCATAAAGAAAATAGAGGATGCGTCGCACCACCTCCTCGGCGTGATCAACGACATTTTGGACGTGTCGAAGATTGAGGCCGGCAAGTTTGAGCTTTCGCCTTCCGAGTTTTATTTCGAGAACATGCTGAAGCGGGCAGTGGCCGTAAACAATTTCCGGATGGACAAAAAACAGCAGAAATTGACTGTCCACATAGACAGCGCAATACCGAAAATCCTGCTTGGCGATGAGCAGCGGCTGGCTCAGGTCATTACAAACCTGCTCAGCAATGCGGTGAAATTCACGCCGGAGAAGGGTTTGATCAACATAGACACGAAATTATTGAGCGAAGACGGTGGTTCCTGCAGTGTGCAGATTTCGGTAACCGACACCGGGATTGGCATAAGCCCACAGCAGCAGGCCCACTTGTTCCAGTCGTTCCAGCAGGCTGAAGCCAGCACGTCGCGCAAATTCGGCGGCACCGGTCTGGGGCTTGCAATATCAAAGAGCATTGTGGAAATGATGGGGGGCGGGATATGGATCGAATCCGAACTCGGGAAGGGCGCCACTTTTGCGTTTACATTCCAGACCCAGCGAGTCGCCGAAAAGCAAAAAACCCTACCAGACTGGCGCAGCATCCGTTTCCTCGCCATTGACGACGACCTGATCACCCTCGAGTATTTCAAGGAGATGGTGCAGGGGTTTGGCGCCCCTTGCGACACAGCCACCAGGGGCGCTGAAGCGCTCCGCCTCGTGGAGCAGAACGGCAGCTACGACGTGTATTTTGTCGATTGGAGGATGCCGGACATGGACGGTTTGGAGCTGACGAAAAAGCTCAAAGCCGGGACAGCGGAGGCGAGCAAGGCGAACGTTGTCATGATGTCCGCTGCAGAGTGGGGCGCAATTGAGGAAGAAGCCATGGCGTCTGGGGTTGACAAGTTCATGGCAAAGCCGCTGTTCCCGTCGGACATTGCGGATACGGTCAACAATTTGCTGGGCATAGAGCAGGTGCAGGACGAAGAGGTGCAGCCTGAAACGGCGGCCCGTTTCGAGGGCTGCCGCATATTGCTGGCGGAAGACGTTGAAATCAACCGGGAGATTGTGCAGGTGCTGCTTGAACCCACCCTGGTCGCTATCGACTGCGCAGAAAACGGTGCTCAGGCCCTGCGCATGTTCAGGGATGCGCCTTCGAAGTACGATGCTATTTTTATGGACGTGCAAATGCCTGAAATGGATGGGTACGAAGCAACGCACGCCATCCGCAGCCTTGACGTTCCGCAGGCTAGGTCTATCCCCATCATCGCTATGACAGCGAACGTATTCAAGGAGGATGTAGAAAAATGCCTCGCTGCGGGCATGGACAGCCATGTTGGGAAACCGCTCAACCTCGATGAAGTTTTAGAAAAGCTGCAGGCTTATTTGCCAAAGTCGAAATGAGGGGTTCGTTCCCGGCAAATAACCAAAGCTCCGCTTTCGTCGGACAGGCACTCGCCTACTTGAACCGGACGCGTGGCGTATTTCCCGTGACAGTCGCTGCCTCCTGTTAGGAACAACCCATGCTCCCTTGCTAGGCTGCGAATAATTTCCCGGTCGCCTTCACTGTTCTTCGGGTGGTTCAGCTCAAGGCCGTCAAGGCCGGTTTTGGCGAGTTCCGGAATGAAACAGAAGTTCTGCTGCTCCCCGGGGTGGGCGAGCACAGCAAGGCCGCCGGCTTCCTTGACTGCTTTGACTGCGTCAAAGACGTTGATGTACTCAACGTCAAATGCGCAAGGACCGCCGTTCTTAAACGTTTCCTCGTAAAACTGCCCGAACAATTCATGAACCTGCCCCGTAGCAACGAGCCATTCCATGATGTGCTGTTTGTAAAGGTACTTGCCGCCCGCCCGGGCAATCCGGGACATGTCTATGTTATAGCCGTTTTTGCGCAGGATGTCAGCTTGCTTTTCCGAGTTCCGGCTGCGCGCTTCCAAGAGGGGCTGCGTAAGCGCAGCGATTGTTTCAGGGCGCTTTAAGTTATAGCCCAAGATATGCGCCTTTATGCCGGTTTTTCGGTGTTGAGCCGATATTTCGACGCCGCCGAGGGTTAAAATGCCTTCGACAGCCGGGATTTGCGGCAGATGTTCAATAGTGTCGTGGTCTGTAACGGCGATTGCGTCGAGGCCTTTTTCTTTAGCCAAGCCAATCAGCTGCGGGATCGTGCAGCTGCCGTCTGAGAATACCGAGTGGACATGCAGGTCTGCTTTCATCTGGCCACGCTCCTTCCTTCATTGGCTGGCTGCCGAATTTCGTATGTACGCGCCTATTTTTTTGTCTTCCCGCTGGATGTGGTTGACAAGCCACCTGGCAACGACCCGGTTCACGTCGTTGCTGAGGTCTGCTGGCGAGGCACTTTTCGCGTACCTTTCCACAAGTTCGCCAACAGTCACCTTGAAATCCTCGTGCAGCTGTTTGTGCCTTTCGTAATCTGGGTAGCCGCACTGAATTTGCAGGGCTTCCTCGTCTTGAAAATGCTTGACTGTATAGTTGACCAAAAAATCCAGAGTCTCCTGAAGTTTTTCCGCGTCGCTTCCCTCCGTGCAGGCGTAAACCAAATTGCTTACCACTTCAAAGAGTGTCCGGTGCTGCTCGTCCACCTGCTCGTTCCCCAGCTTGAAACTGTCGTTCCATGCCACGCCATACTTTATCGAGGTCTTCATAGATGTTCACCTTCCTTTCAAAAACAACATAAAATCAAGGTTTGCCCAGCAAATAGAGTTTCAAGTCCCCCATCACTTCGTCAAGATCAAGGGGTTTGCCAATATGCCCGTTCATGCCGGCCTCTATGCATTTTTCAATGTCTTCACGAAAGACGTTGGCAGTCAATGCAATAATGGGCACTGACTTGGCGTGGGCAGAATCAAGGCTGCGGATGCGCCGAGTGGCTTCGAGCCCGTCAAGCACCGGCATCTGAACATCCATAAAGACTAGGTCAAAACGCTCAGGCTCGGCACTGAAAATGCTCAGTGCTTCGGCACCGTCCTTCGCGCATTCGATGTCAAGATGCGTCGGCTCCAAAAGGGCCAACATGATTTCCTGGTTGATGTCAATATCCTCGGCGAGCAGAAGGCGGCGTCCCGCAAACGATGGCAACTCGTCAGGATGTGGGTTTTCAGAGCGGCTCAGGTCAGAGTGCAGGGTTGGGGCAGGCTCTGATCCGCGCTGGACTTTGATAGTGAAAACGAACTTGGCGCCGGCGCCAAGCTTCGACTCAATCCAGATGTCCCCGCCCATCAGCTCGACAATACGCTTGGAAATGGCAAGGCCCAAGCCTGTTCCGCCAAATTTCCGCGATATGTCGTTGTCTGCCTGCTCAAAGGAAGAAAAGAGGCGGGACTGCTGATCCGCGCTGATGCCGATGCCCGTGTCCTTGACTGAGATTTCAAGGGTGCATGCGCCGTTCTCTTCGCTGGTCAGGTGCGCGTCAAGGTGTATCGATTTCTCCTCGGGTGTGAATTTTGAGGCATTTGACAGCAAATTCGTTATCACTTGCGCGATCCTCTGATCGTCGCCTATCAGGTTCTTGGGAATAGCCCTGTCAATGTACACTGTAAACTTCTGCCGTTTCTCTTCGATGCGGAAGCTGCTGACGTTGATGACTTTTTGGAGCATCTGTTCAAAACTGAATTCCTCCAAAGACAGCTCGAACTTGCCAGCTTCGATTTTCGACATGTCGAGGATGTCGTTGATGACCCCTAATAGATGGCTGGAAGCGCTTTCGACTTTCGCAAAAGCAGTATCCTTCCGTGCCAAATCCGGTGCGGACTTGCCGATGCTCGTCATGCCTATTATTGCGTTTAGCGGCGTCCTGATCTCATGGCTCATATTAGCCAGGAAGCTGCTTTTTGCTCGGCTGGCGTCTTCAAGTTTGGCTGCAGTGGTGGCTATGTCCGCCGCTTGTTCTATGCGGTTGATGACGGCGATCATCATCAGGCTCGCAGAACGCAGGATGTCAACTTCGCCATCGTTGAACGTCCGCTCCTGATGGCAGTCGTCAAAACTGACGAATCCCCAAAAATGCCCGCGAAAATGCACCGGCGTCATCAAAACCGATTTCATTCCGAAAGGCTTCAGTGCGTCCTGCTCAATCTGTGGGAATGAGGAAAGCGGTCCGTTTACGCATTCGCCGTTTGCCAGTTTTTCCGCCAACGTAGGCGTGTTGCTGTAAAGGTATTTCATTTTTAAGGGGACGATTTTTTCATGTTCGATGTGGCTTCCAATCCACTCGTACCGGTTGGCATAGTGAAGGGTGCCGTCGGCTGCCTCGTTTTTCCAGATATGGACGCGGTCGATGTCCACGCAGCTTGCCACGAGGTCCACGCCCTGTTTGATGGCATCCTCAAAAGTGTCGTCGTCGGCTGTGAGCAGCACAGTTGTCGCGTTGTTCACCGCTTGCAGAAGATCCTGAAGAGCCATGCTGATTTTTATCTGTTTTTTGTCTTTTACTATGAATACGCCATTTCCGACTACGAGGATGGTGCAGACGACCAGCAAGACCATGAGGGTGATGGCGACTTGAGGGTTGGATATCCAGATGGAAACAGGTCCGGCGCTCATTCGCAATTCTCCAATCGTTTCAGGTTGTACATGCTTATTTTACCACACAATGATGAAGGAATCAACATTTTCATAGCACACAGCTTTAAAGTAGAAAATCATCAACCTATTAAACCAATGCTTTGTTGCAGTGGTTTTTGCGCGAAACCTTGAAAAACTAATGACATTTTCAGAACACCTTGGTATAATATCAACGAAGTGTACCTATACTTACGAAAAAACGCATAAAAAAAACTTAAAAAAGAAAGAGGATGATGAACAATGGGGGTTGTAATTAACGGGAGAACTTTGACAATCGACGAGGTTATCCGCGTGGCGAGGGACAGGGAAAACGTTGAACTGTCCGAAGAAGGCAAGGCAGCAGTAATTAAAGCTAGGGACTACGTGGACGGAAAGCTGGCAGAAGGCACTGTCATATACGGGCTAACCACAGGCTTTGGGAAATTTTCGGACACGTTCATACCCGAAGAAGAAGCCGCCGAGCTGCAGAAGAACCTTATAGTGAGCCATGCATGCGCAATGGGGCGCCCATTGCCGGATCACGTAGTGCGGGCGGCGATGCTCCTGCGGTGCAATGCGCTGGCAAGGGGGAATTCGGGCATTAAGCTCGAAACGCTGAACACCTTGGTTAGCATGCTGAACGAGGGGGTGCACCCCGTCATACCGGAAAAAGGCTCCTTGGGCGCCAGCGGCGACCTTGCTCCGCTTGCGCACATGGTGCTCCCGATGATCGGCTTGGGAGAAGCGGAGTATGAGGGAAGCGTGCTCCCGGGACGCGAAGCCATGCAAAAAGCCGGGATACCGGTTGTCGAACTTGCCGCAAAGGAGGGGCTAGCCCTGATCAACGGGACGCAGATCATGTGCGCGATAGGTTTGGGCGTGCTGCATGACGCCATCAACTTGTCAAAAGCCGCAGACATCGTCGCAGCCATGACAGCCGAGGCGCTGAACGGAATTCTGAAGGCGTACGACGAAAAAGTGCACATAGCCCGAAACCAGAAAGGGCAGCAGCAGGCTGCATCCAATTTGCGCAAGGTACTGAACGGAAGCGGAAACGTCAGGAGCGAAAACCCGCGCAAGGTGCAGGATCCCTATTCGCTGAGGTGCATTCCGCAGGTGCACGGCGCTTCAAAAGACGCGATAGCCTATGTCTGCGATATTGTGAGCAGGGAAATCAATGCAGTCACGGACAACCCGCTGATATTCCCAGACGACGACGAAGTGATTTCCGGAGGGAATTTCCACGGTCAGCCCCTGTCACTCGCCTTTGACTTCCTTAAAATGGCAGTCGCCGAATACGCCGACATCTCGGAGAGGCGCACAGAGAGGCTCGTGAACCCACAGCTTTCTGAGGGGCTCGCCCCGTTCCTTACGACTCACGGCGGCGTTTGTTCCGGGTTTATGATCGCCCAGTACACGGCAGCATCGCTGGTTTCGGAAAACAAAATATACGCGCACCCCGCCTGCGTGGATTCCATTCCTTCTTCGGGCAATCAGGAAGACCATGTGAGCATGGGGACGACTGCCGCAAGGACGGCGGCTCTGATACTGGACAACGCGCAAAAAGTCCTTGGGATCGAGCTTTTTGCTGCGACTCAAGCCATCTGGCTGAGAGGGGAAACAGGGCTCTCGGATGCGACGAAGGCGGTTTACGATTTTGTCAGAAGGAGCGTCGCCCCTGTTGACAGGGACATAGTGATGCATCCCGAGTTCGTCAAATTCGATGAAATGGTAAAGACAGGTGTTATCGTAAAAATTGTTGAGGGCGCAATAGGAAAACTGGATTGACAAATCACCGGAAGGAGGTCGCGATGGTGTTTTCCAATGATGAAATAAGCGGCGCTATGACCATCAAACTCGATGCTGCGCTGCCGGACTACCCGGATTTCGAAAAAGACAAAAGGAGGGCTCCGTCCAGAGGGTTCAGGCTCTCAAAGGAGCAGGCCAAGACTGCGCTGAAAAACGCTCTGAGGTACGTGCCTGAGCCGCTGCACGAAAGGCTGGCTGCCGAGTTCATGGACGAGCTGGCTGCATACGGAAGGGTTTACGCGTACAGGTACAGGCCAAAAGGCAGGATATGGGGCAAGCCCATTGAGGAGTACAAGGGGAATTGCGTTGAAGGCAAGGCGTTTCAGGTGATGATTGACAACAACTTGGATTTTGAGACTGCATTGTACCCTTACGAGCTAGTCACTTATGGCGAAACAGGCCAAGTGTGCCAGAACTGGCTCCAGTACAGGCTGATCAAAAAATATTTGGAAGAACTGACCCGGGAACAGACACTTGTAGTGATGTCAGGGCACCCCCTCGGGCTGTTCCCGTCCCACCCGGAATCCCCGAGGGTCATAATAACGAACGCACTCATGATCGGGATGTTCGACAATATGGACGACTGGGAAATAGCGGAAGAGATGGGGGTCGCAAACTATGGCCAGATGACTGCCGGCGGCTGGATGTACATTGGCCCGCAAGGCATAGTGCACGGAACCTTCAACACTATATTGAACGCAGGGAGGAAGTTTCTCGGCATAGGGGAGATGGACGACCTTAAAGGCTATTCGTTCGTGTCCTCGGGGCTTGGCGGCATGAGCGGGGCGCAGCCAAAAGCTGCCAACATAGCAGGGGCAGTCGGGATTTTTGCCGAAGTGGACGGATCGAGGATCAAAACGAGGCACGAACAAGGCTGGGTGGACGTGGTGTGCGAAAGCATCGAGGAAACCTTCTCCTTGGCAAAGGAGTACCTTGCCAAAAAAGAAAGTGTCTCGATAGCCTATCACGGCAACATCGTCGACCTGCTTGAAAACGCGGCCCGGCAAAATTTCAGCATTGACTTGCTTTCGGACCAGACATCGTGCCACAACGCCTATAACGGCGGCTACTGCCCTGCAGGCCTTTCCTTCGAGGAGAGGACCAGGATGCTCGACGCGGACAGGGACTTGTTCCGTCTGAAAGTGGACCAGTCGCTCAGAAGGCATTTTGAAGCCATCAAGGAACTGACGGGCAGGGGCACCTATTTCTTCGATTACGGAAATTCGTTCCTTAAAGCCATATTCGATGCGGGCGTCACAGAAATATCAAAGAATGGAAGAGACGAAAAGGACGGTTTCATATGGCCGTCCTACGTGGAGGACATTATGGGTCCGATGCTGTTCGACTACGGGTACGGCCCCTTCAGGTGGGTGTGCCTATCGGGAAGGCCAGAGGACTTGGCAGCGACGGACAAAGCCGCCATGGAAGCCATCGACCCAAACAGGAGGTTTCAGGACAGGGACAACTGGGCGTGGATTAGGGACGCAGGGCTGCACAACCTGGTAGTCGGCACACAAGCGAGGATACTCTATCAGGACGCAGAAGGAAGGACGAACATCGCGCTCAAGTTCAACGAGCTCGTCAGGGAGGGCAGGATCGGCCCGGTAATGCTGGGCCGCGACCACCACGACGTAAGCGGGACGGATTCCCCGTTTCGGGAGACGTCGAACATCAAGGACGGCAGCAATGTCATGGCAGACATGGCTGTGCAATGCTTCGCCGGTGACGCGGCGAGGGGCATGAGCCTCTGCGCCCTCCACAACGGCGGCGGCGTCGGGATAGGCAAAGCTGTGAACGGAGGGTTTGGCTTGGTTCTTGACGGAAGCAGCCGCATTGATGGCATCATAAAATCCGCAATGATGTGGGACGTCATGGGCGGCGTCGCCAGGAGGAACTGGGCCAGGAACGAAAACGCCGTGGCTACCAGCATTGCGTACAACAAGGCTGCAAAAGGCCACATTTCGATACCATTCCTCGCCGATGACGAGCTTGTGGGGAAAACAGTTGAAAGGTACGTAAAATGAGAGGATGCCTACTTGTAAAAAACATCGGGACACTACAGACCGCAACAGGCAACAGCGTTCGTTGCGGAAGCGCACAGGGTGAAAACACCAAGCTTGAAAACGCAGCTATTCTGATAAAAGACGGCATGATCGAGGAAATAACTTGCGACGGGGAGCTTCCGAAATCGGCAGGGGCTGCGGGCTTGGTCCTTGACGCAGAGGGCAACCTCGTGACGCCGGGCCTAGTGGACGCCCACACTCACTTGGTTTTTGGCGGCTACAGGCAAAATGAAATACCGCTGAAGCTTAAAGGCGCGTCCTACGTGGACATACTGAAAGCGGGCGGCGGGATACTCGACACAGTTAAAAAAACCAGGCGAGCGAGTTTTGAAGAACTGTACGAAAAAAGCACCGGGTTCCTGGACGAAATGCTCGCTTTGGGGGTGACGGCCTGCGAGGCGAAAAGCGGGTACGGCCTTGATTTCGAAAACGAAATCAAGCAGCTGGAGGTGCTGAAAAAAATCGCCGAAGAGCATCCGATAGACATTGTTGCCACTTACATGGGAGCACATGCCGTTCCCGAAGAATACAAAGGGAAGCCGGACGAATACATCAGCATGGTGTGCGGCACGGTCATGCCATATGTGGCAGAAAACGGGCTGGCCGAGTACTGCGACGTGTTTTGCGAGGATTCAGCGTTCAACGTGGGGCAAAGCAGGGAGTACCTCCTCTGCGCAAAGGCTTGCGGCTTCGGGCTCAAGATACATGCTGACGAGATAGAAGCCATCGGTGGCAGCAAGCTGGCAGGGGAGCTTCGCGCAGCATCTGCGGAGCACCTGATCGCTACAGACGAGGAAGGCATCGAGGCGCTTTCCAAATCCGGGACGGTGGCAGTGCTGCTCCCAGGTACGTCCTTCTATTTGGGCAAGCAATACGCTCCGGCAAGGAGGATGATAGAGCTTGGGGTGCCGGTTGCCTTGGCAACCGATTTTAACCCGGGGTCGTGTCCGTCACTCAACCTGCAGCTCATAATCAACATGGCCTGCCTCAAGTACAAAATGACGCCGGAAGAAATACTGACGGCGGTAACGATAAACGCGGCATGCGCAGTTGGCAGGGGCGGCGCGATCGGCACGCTGGAAAAAGGCAAGCAGGGAGACCTAGTGGTATGGGACGCCAAGGACATGGAGACGCTATGCTACAGGTTTGGCTCAAATCTGGCCCTGCAGGTAATTAAGAAGGGAGAGTTGGTATAAGTGAAATTAGCGGACATGAGCATTAACGAATACTTGGACATTCTAAAATCAGACAAGCCGGCGCCTGGCGGAGGTTCGGCCAGCGGGCTAGCCGGCGCACAAGGGGCAGCACTGCTTGTGATGGTATGCAACCTTACTCTGGGCAGGGAAAAGTATTCCGAATTCCAAGAGGCTTGCACTGAAGCTAGGGAAAAAGCGCAGGAACTGCTGAAAACCTTTGTCACAGCCATAGATGAAGACACCGAAGCTTTCAACATGGTTTCAAAGGCGTACAAGATGCCGAAAGAAACGGTAGAGCAGAAAACGGAGAGGAGCATGGCGATACAGGAAGGTACGCTAATGGCGACGAAGATACCGTTTTTCGTAATGAAAACAGCCCTTGAAGGGCTTGCCACCGTCTCAGGGCTCATGGGGAAGACGAACTCGTCTGCTATGAGCGACTTTGGGGTCGCAGTGCTGAGCTTCCTCGCTTGCGGCAGAGGGGCGTGGCTCAATGTGAAAACCAACTTGTCGGTTATTAAGGATGAAGAGAAATTGCACTTCTACCTTGAGGAAGGCCAAAAACTATATGAAGATGTTGAAAGAATTGCCGATGAATTATATGAGAACATATTAAGCAGCTTATAGGAGGAAAAAATGGCAAAGATTATTGAAAGCGTCCCTAACATAAGCGAAGGGATACGAACCGACGTCATTGAGTCCTGTGTGAACGCCATCAGGACAACGCCGGGGTGTACGTTGCTCCAATACTCGTCCGACCAGAGCCACAACAGGACGGTCATTACTTACATGGGAAGCCCGGAGGCGGTGGAGGAAGCCAGCGTCAAGCTCGCGAAAACAGCAGTTGCGCTGATTGACCTGACGCAGCACAAGGGGGAGCACCCCAGGATGGGTTGCGTGGACGTGATGCCGTTCATCCCGATAAAGGAAGCGACGATGGAGGAATGCATCGAGCTTTCAAAACGTGTAGGGCAGCGCATTGCGGAGGAAGCGTACCTCCCTGTATTTTTGTACGAGGCTTCGGCAACCGCGCCTCATAGGCAAAATTTGGCAAACATCAGGAAAGGGCAGTTTGAGGGCATGGCTGAGAAAGTCAGGGACCCTGAGTGGATTCCTGATTTCGGCTGGCAGAGGGTGCACCCCACAGGCGGAGTAGTTGCTGTAGGGGCAAGGCCTCCGCTCATTGCTTACAACATTAACTTGAACACGCAAGACGTAAAAATAGCAGACAGAATAGCAAAAATCATCAGGCAGGCAAGCGGCGGGCTAGCCAATGTCAAGGCGATAGGTGTGATGCTTGAGCAAAGGAACATCGCCCAAGTTTCAATAAATATGACAGACTACAACAGGACGCCGCTGTACAGGGTTACGGAGCTTGTAAAAATTGAAGCCGCCAAGTATGGCTTGAGCGTCATCGGAACTGAGCTGATCGGTTTGTGCCCAATGAATGCGCTGCTGGACACTGCGGCCTATTACTTGCAGATCGAGGACTTTGACCGGGACGTGCAGGTTATTGAAAACCATTTGCTGTAACCCACAGGGAGGAGGCTTGAAATGGACAAGAGCGCAACAAAAGCAGGATACGTCGTCCTGCAGGGGAACGAGGCATGCGTGAAGGCTGCAATTTATGCGGGGTGCCGGTTTTTTGCCGGGTACCCCATAACGCCGTCCACAGAGATTATCGAAATGATGTCAGAGGAGATGCCGATTTGCGGAGGCGCGTTCATACAGATGGAAGATGAAATCGCGTCATCCTGCGCAATCGTAGGCGCAAGGTGGGGCGGCAAGAAAGCAATGACAGCGACGTCAGGCCCTGGATTCACCCTGATGCAGGAAGCGATAGGGTACGCGGCGGTGACGGAGACGCCTGTTGTCATCGTGAACGTGCAGAGGGGCGGGCCTGCGACAGGGCAGCCAACCCTGTCGTCACAGCAGGACATATACCAAGCCCGCTACGGTAGCCACGGCGACTACGAGATGATCGCCCTTGCGCCTTCCACCGTTCAAGAGATGTATGATTTTACCGTTAAGGCGTTTGAACTTGCAGAAAAATACAGGACTCCCGTTGTCTTGCTCGCCGACGAGGTGGTCGGCCACATGCGTGAAAAAATCATCATAAAAAAAGGGACAATGGACGTCATGCCTGACAAAATTGTAGGCACTGCGTCTCCCCGCGCGGATTTTTTCACAGGGAAAAACGTGCTCGTAGAAGGGCAGCTCCACGACGAGCGTGGCAGAAGGATAGGGCACTTGGCAGAAAAAAGCGGAGAGTTTATAACGAAGCTAAACAGCAAAATCAGCAATAACGTAGATTTGATCACTGACATAAAGACATATTTCCTTGAAGATTCGGACACCGCCATCGTGGCGTACGGCTCGGTCGAAAGGCCTGCAATGGACGCAGTGCGTTTGGCGAGGGGGATCAAGGACGACAGGGTCAGCGCGACGGTCAAGTTCGTCAAAAATGTTTTCAGAAAAGGCGTGCCTGCAGCTATGCGGACGGACTACAGCCATTTAAAAGTTGGCGTCATAAAGATAAACACCCCATGGCCTTTTCCGCAGGGTGAACTGAGAAGGCTTACAAGGGACGTAAAACTTGTCATCGTGCCGGAAATGAACATCGGTAAGTATTACCGCGAAATCGAAAGGGCGCTGCCTGACAAAAAAGTGGTCTCGTTGCCGAAGTGCGGGGGGAACCTGCACACTCCGAAAGAAATACTCGACACGGTTTTAAAGGAGATGGGCGTAAATGAATAAACTTTACGAAAAATACATCAAGACAGATTCTTTGCCGACGTTGTTCTGCCCGGGCTGCGGGAACGGCATCATCCAAATGGCAGCGATAAACGCAATAGAGAACTTGGGCATCAAGCAGGACGTGGCTTGCGTCAGCGGGATTGGCTGCTCCGCATGGATTCCGTGCTATCTGAAACTCGACGTGATGCACACGCTTCACGGGAGGGCGATTGCTTTTGCGGAAGGGCTTAAGTTCGCTAGGCCTGACAAAAAGGTGATCGTGTTCACCGGCGACGGCGACTGCCTCGCCATAGGGGGAAACCACCTCATCCACGCAGCCAGAAGGAACATCGATTTGACGGTCATCATGGTGAACAACTATATTTACGGCATGACGGGAGGGCAGAAATCGCCGGCGACGCCAAAGGGGTCGATGACTAAAACGTCGCCTTTCGGGAGCGTCGACGAAGTGATAGACGGCTGCGAGCTTGTTATGGCCATGGGTGCCAGCTATGTGGCCAGGTGGACGACGGCGCATCCCGTACAGATGGAAAAGGCCATAAGGGACGGGGTTTCGCACAATGGTTTTTCTTTCATTGAAGTGCTTGCCCAATGCCCTGTGCAAGCCGGGAAAAACGTCTATGGGGAAAAAGACGCCGCATCGATTATGAGAAACTTCAAAAATAACACGTACATATACAAAGAGGGCGTTGAAATTCCAAAGGAGAAAATCAGAGTCGGTACGCTTAAGCATAATAAAAACGCCAAGGAATACATCGACAAAGTGGAATGGGTAATGACGGCGAGGGAGCTTGAGAGGAGGTAGCATTATGGCAAAAATCACTATTGACAAAGTATGCTGCAAAGGCTGTGACATTTGCCTTTCTGTGTGCCCGAAAAAAATATTCGTCCGCTCAAAAAAACGCAACAATTACGGCACTAACATGCCGGATGCTCAGAATGCCGACGAGTGCGTGGTCTGCAGGATGTGCGAAAGGATGTGCCCGGACGGGGCCATAAACGTAGAAGGGGAGATTAAAGAAAATGAGGCTTAACGTAAGGTTTTCAGGGGCAGGAGGGCAAGGGGTCATCCTCGCTTCCGTTTTGCTTGCCAAGGCTTACGGCTTGGGGGAGGACTACAACATTTCACAGACCCAGAGTTACGGGCCGGAAGCAAGGGGCGGCGCCTGCAAGGCAGAGGTCGTCATATCGGACGAAAACATCGATTACCCGAAAGTCGACAGCGCGGATGTTTTCGTAGCGTTCAATCAAATGGGGTACAACAAGTACTGCGAACAAGTCGGCAAATCCGCCATAGTCCTGGTTAATAGCACATTGGTTGAAACCGAGGACGAAAACGCTTACTGCATACCGGCGACGGACATCGCCGAAGAGATGGGGAAGCCTTTCGTTGTTAACATGGTTATGCTGGGTGCGCTCACAAAGCTTCTGCCAAAGATATACTACCCGACTGTGGAAGCGGAGATAAAGGAGAATTTCTCGGCTTCAATAGCGGGGCCAAACATTGAAGCCTACAGCAAAGGTTACGAGTACATGGCAAATTCTTCTTGCTCAAATAGCCAGTTTTTGATAGAATAGACGTATACTTTAAAAAAGAGGGGGAATTATTATGAAAAAAGGTTTAAAAATATTCGCGTTGCTGATGGCAATCCTGTTAATGGCTGCTTTTTTGCCGGGGTGCGGTGAAAAAGGCGAAAGCGGCGAAAGCGGCGCAGAAGACGTAGGCAGCAATTATACGGAAGTTGGCGTTAGCAGCGGCGGCGAGGATGATGAGGACATTACCTACGGCGGTGGGGAAAACGACATAGTTAGCGATGTTGAAATCAACGGTGACGACGGCGACGAGGAAGGCGACGTTCAAATTTCCGAAGTCTTCTTCAGCACGTTTGATTCCGGGACCTACCACATGAAATTCAAAATAGCCGGCACGGAAGGCGGCGATGCCGTTACTGAGCAGTACGTTAAAGACGGGAAGATGGCAATGACGATGACGGGGAATGGCATTACAGTCAAGATGATCTACATTGGCGAAAAAGCGTACGCAATTGATGACGCTACCAAAACCATCTTTACCATGCCGGTGACAGCGGAGTTTTATCTTGACAGCGGCGGCGTTGAAACCACCGGAATGGGATACATAGGCTCGGGTACGGCAGAATTCGCGGGAAGCACTCTGCCCTATGAAGAGTACAGCAACGAGGCAGGGAGCAGGATACAGTATTTCATCAGGGGCAACACCCTTGCGGGCCTGCGCACCATTAGGGGAGACGCAACATCAGACATGGTGGTCATGGCGCTGGACACGAACGTGCCAGACAGCATCTTTGACCTTCCGGAGGGTTATCAGATGCTGACTACGGATTGATAGTGGAAGATTTGCACTGAAGGATACCGGGCACGGCTTATATAGGACGCTCAGCAGGGTCGCAATAGGGCAGCGACCCTGTTTTATTGTCGTCACCTCTAAACCTATGCGATTGTTGCATCTTCTTCGATGCAATAGTACTTTTTCAGGGTATGAATGATTTCCTCAACCCTGCGGTCAACAATGTAATATGTTACTGTTTGACCTGATTTTGCGTTGTCAAGTATGTTGTGGGCTTTCAATAGCATCAAGTGCTGCGACAACGCAGGCTGCGTTATGTTGGGTACCCTCTTTGAAAGCTCGCTGACAGTCATAGGCCTTTCCATAAGCGAGCAAAATATCAGCAATCGGCTTTCGTTGGCTAATATCTTCAACAACTCTGCGATGTGTTTCGCTTTCTCTTCCATTTTGGCATGCCTCCCCTCAACTGATCGCCCCTAGTATTTAAGCAATTATTAAGTTATATGATTGGAGGTGATTTGTCAAGTAAAAATTTTGCAAAAGGGTAGTTGGCCGCTGGTAGTTTGTAAGCCCGGGAAGCTTTCGCAAGCTTTCCGGGCTTTTTTAGATGCTTGGTGCTATTTCGTGTAGTGGATGAACAGATCCAGCAGGTCCAGCATGTCGATGAGGCCGTCTCCGTTAACGTCGCACATGCTTGCCGCGACCGGGTTGCCCCACGCGTCGTTCACCTTGATCAACGCATCCCAGTCCGGGCTGTCGGCGTCAAAGCCGCAGTACAGGAGCATGATGCCAAGGTCAAGCGCGTCTACGACGCCGTCCCTGTTCAGGTCGTACTTCGACCTTGCTATTATCGTGGTGGCCGCGCCATCGCCGATCGCCGTCGTCAGGTACCTGGTGGTGTCGCCGAACAGCCCGACCGCCCTTGCGCCGGTCAGCGCCATGGCTGCGTTGCCGTAGCCCTTGGCTGTGTAGGCGAACACTGCGACGTCAACAGGGCCGGCGTCCGTCAGGCCAGTAGTGGTCCCGGACGGAAGGTCCAGCGTCACCGAGCCTTTCCAGAGGTTGTCGCCTGCGTATATCCAGAGCACGTTGTTCATGTTGTCAAAGCCGTTCAGGCCCTCAAGGCCCTTGCCGGCCAGCATGCTGCCGTCGATGGTGAATTCCAGCTCCACCGCCAGCACGTCCACGGCATCGCGGAGCGACACTGTGAAGCATGCGTCGTCATTCACGTAGGTCACGTTCTCTGCCGAAAGATCCACGTAGACGCAGGCAAATTCAATGTCCGCAGCAAACGCGGAGTGATCCGCGCCGCCGTCGAAGTCGATGACGATCTCAGCGCTGTCCGTGCCAAGGTTCAATTCGGCCGGGTCAAATGCAGCTGTGTAGTTGCCGCCACCCAGTGAATTCACTGTGACGGGCAGTCCGCCCACGGTTGCGGTCACGGCTGCACCGTCGATGACGCCCACTGCGCCGTCAGCACCGTGGGTTGAGAACGGCACTGTCACGGTGCCCACGGGGCCCCATGCCTTGCCGAAGTCGAATGTGCTTGTGATAGCCGGCTGCAGTGCGAAGTTCACGTTGTCAACCGAGACTTGGTACCAATCGACCATTACGTCTTTTTTGCCATCATAAAACCCGTTTGCGGAAGCTGTGATCGTATATGGCTTTTCAGGTATCGGGAAGTCTTCAAGCACCGGCTGAACAGATGGAACCACAGACCAGTCGTACACGCCGCCTTTTACGTCATATATGCTCCTATGTGTGCTCGTCATCGAGCCGAGGGGCAGGTACCTGAGCGGGCTGCCGGGGTCGCCGGTACCGCTGTTCGATGCTTGTACTACATTCTCAATTTCGACCTCAAGTCCTAGTGTCGCTTCAGGAAGCAGTACACCATTGCTGTCGGTGATTCTGCCTTTAACATGCGAAGCAAACTCTCTTGCAGCGTCCATGTTGAGCATGTATGTGCCTATTTGCCTTTCAAACTGCCAGTATATGGACTCGGTGTTTTCTGCGCTGGCAGTAAGCGTCAAAGCGTTGGGTTCGCCTGCCTTGGTTCTCTCGTACAATTCCCTTACGTACCCCTTGTTGGTTCCTGCTACAGGGATGCGGACATTCGTGTCAGCTGTCCAGCTAGGATTGTAATGAGCGTAGCCGCCGCTGTAGTTGCCGGTGCTGGCACCGCAGAACAGTACGCCAACCGCACCTTTGGCTTGAGCTGCCAGAATAACGTCTCTGGTGACGGTCGTGCTTGACCCTTGCGGAGTAATAAATATCTTGCCGGCAAGGAAGTCGTCTGGGAGAGCGTTGACCTTAGCTGCGGTCATCATGGTCTCAGGGCCGCCGTAACCGGTGCGGAAGAGGGTGGGGTCGTCAATATAACCCACTGGAGCGGTTAAGTTAGCCGCAGGTGCCCTTCCTGTAGCATTTGAGGAGTAAGTGACAGGAAAGCTCCTCTGTGTGCCGTGGAAAAGGTCGTTGTATCCGGTATAGCCCATGTATACATTTGTGCCCGTGTACGCTGGCGCTTGGGCTCTGTATAATTCAATCGTATAATGCAGCGTCCTCATAGCTCCCCAAGTGTAGTCGCAGAGGTCGCCGCTGGCTGCATACAAGCTCTCGCTGTATTGGTCAGCGTGCAGGTTGTAGTCCGCCATCCTGCGCCCCAACGCTGCAATGAACGGGTTCGTTCCCAGCGTATTGAATCTATGCCCCCATGCATAGATGATCAGCTGCCCGGAGGTGTGACCGGATATTGATGTAACAATCTGGTTGTTCTCGTATACGGATCTAATCGCCTGAATTTCAGGCTCAATGCCCGGAGCCGTGCTACGGTAGTTGCTGCTGCTCAAACTTGAGGAAGAACCGTTGTTCGATCCCCAGCCGTACGGCCAGTTTCTATTGATGTCGACACCAATGGAACTGCCTGTTGCACCGTTGTTTGGATTCCTGTTCTTCCTGTGAGAAGACGTCACTGTTGAATACTGTACGCCATCGGGATTTGATACTGGAATGAGCCAGCAGGTAGTCGTGTTAAGAAGCTCCGTTATCCTAGCGTCCTTACCGTATTGAGTCAAAAGATACCAAGCCAAGTTCGAAGCCATTTCTGCGGAGGGCAGTTCACCACCATGGTTGACTCCCATATGCAACGCGGAAGGCCTGCCGTCGTTACCACCTGGATTGTTACTGATTTCAAGGGCAAACATAGGAATGTTGTTCCATGTTTTGCCAATTACATATTTCTTGGCAAGTTCGGGATAGGCTGCTGCCAGATAATTAAGCTCTGCATAATGGTCTGTTACTGTTCTGTATCCAAGACGAACCGGAAAACCGTATTTGTCGTCAAACAATACATTCGTGGGATCGAACACAGCATCAGGATTGACCTCTCCTACTCTGGCAATTCCATTGCCAAAAGCAGTCGGTAAACCCGGAATCGGCTGTGGATCAGCAGAAGCTCTTGCATTACCGCCAGCTACGTTAGCATTTGCGTCATCTTGAATGATAACGTAATCGATATAGTTGGCTGCCAAATACTCCCTATCAAAATCATTGAGCAATACCGTCAGGATGCAGGTGTCGTTGTCCCCCTGTACTGCACTGATTACGTCTAGCCCTGAAGCAACCAATGCATCTGCCTCCGCTTCGCTGCTTACCTGCAGTTCTACGATTGGAACTAATGTGCGCTCTGTCGAAACGCCGTCTTCTGCCACTGCAAAAACTGTAGGCAGTGCCAAACTCAGCGTTAACAGCAAAACAATGGCGATTTTTGAGATTCTGTTACTTTTTTTCATAATGCTTACCTCCTATAAAACATATTTCAGTAACTGTACATACATTATACCGTTATTGACTATGTTCGTCAAGGTTGATATTTATGCAATTTTTGACTATTTCCGTCATAATTGGTATTTTTTTGCCAATATCCTAGCGACATGAACGCCGCTCGCAGATGCCTGCGAGAGAGAGTGGGTGACTCCTGAACCGTCACCAAGAATGTAGAGCCCTTCTGATATGGTCTCCAGATTTTCGTTTACTTCAGCCCTTGAATTGTAGAACTTGACTTCCACGCCGTACAGCAGAGTGTCCTCGTTCGCAGTCCCTGGGGCGATCTTGTCGAGGGCGTATATCATCTCAATGATATTGTCAAGCTGCCTTTTCGGTATTACAAGGCTCAAGTCTCCCGGGGTGGCTTTCAATGTGGGCCTAGTAAAGCATTTCTCCATCCGGCGCTCGTTGCTCCTCCTGCCTTTGACGAGGTCGCCAAACCTCTGAAGCAATACGCCGCCGCCCAGCATGTTCGACAGTTTTGCAATGGATTCGCCGTACTCGTTGCTGTCCCTGAAAGGTTCTGTGAACTTGTTGGAAACCAATAGCGCAAAGTTTGTGTTTTCCGTCTTCAGTTTCGGGTCTGCATAGCTGTGGCCGTTGACTGTCACGATGCCGTTTGTGTTTTCCGTAACGACTTCACCATATGGGTTCATGCAGAAAGTCCTGACCAAATCGTTGTGCTTGTCTGTCTTGAACACGATTTTGCTTTCGTAAACCTCGTCCGTTATGTGCTTGAAGATGACCGCCGGCAGCTCAACCCGCACACCGATGTCGACCCTGTTCTTCTTCTGCTTTATGCCCATCTCGTCGCAAATGCCAGATATCCAGTTTGAGCCTGAGCGCCCTGCGGCCAGCACAAGCTGCCTGCACCTGTATTCTTCGCCCTCATCTGTCCTAACTATGTACCCACCGTCAGGAAGGGGGAGGACGTCGGCAAGCACCGTACCAAATTCAATATCTATCCTGTCCTTGGTAAAATCGTAAATCTTTTGAAGTATGCCGATATTCCTGTCTGTCCCAAGGTGCCTGACTTTTGCGTCAAGCATATGAAGGTTGTTTTTCAGTGCTATGGTCTTCAAATCGGAAGTGGCAGTCGAATAGAGCTTTGCTTCGCTGCCCCCTAGGTCGCAGATCACGTCGTCAACGTACTCCATCAGATCAATAGCCTTTTCAATTCCTATGTATTGATGAAGCTCTCCTCCAAACTGAGTTGTTATGTTGTACTTCCCGTCCGACAGCGTGCCGGCGCCGCCATACCCGTTCATTATTTGGCACGGGCTGCACTTAATGCAGGTCTCTGCCCTCCCTGCGTTGATTGGGCACACGCGCCCGGAAAGAGGCCGCCCTTTCTCAACCATTAGAACCTTGGCACTGTTCTTTATCTTCGTAAGCTCATACGACATGAACACACCGCTGGCTCCTGCACCTGCTATTATGACATCGTAGTCTTTCATGCTGTCCTCCGTTACTTACTATTCTTACACTTGCCATTAATATTTGTTGTTTTTTCCCCTTGCTGTGTGATATAATTTCCGCAAATACATCACAGCGGAGGCTGATATGAGTGGAAACAAATCCAGAATTGTTTTTGGGATATTCTTGCTGCTGTTTTCTGTTGTTTGCATAGCAAGCTTGGCAACAGCTGGCTACAAGCCGCACATGCTGGCAGGAGCGGTTATTTCCGCCTTTGCCGGGGTTGGGTTTTTAAGGAGCTCAAGGCATTCCTAAAGGGTACGGCATACAGGATGAATATCGAACAGAAGACAAAAAAAGCTGGCGCCCCTGTTTTAGCGGGCGTCTCAGCCATTTTTCCATTCTAGGCGCAGCTCTACTCCTCTTCCTCCAGTTCAGCGACTAATTTATCGAATTCCATTACGACTTTATCGAATTCCGCGTCGTCTTCAATGTCGATGAGCTCAAATTCGTCATCACCGATTTCTTTGTATCCGTAAATAAAAACGTCGTCGCTTCCGTCCTCCGGCAGCAGCGCAATGTACTCCTTCCCGTCATAGTCGAATACGCCCATTATTTCGCATTCGACTTCCTCGCCGTCATCAAACTCAAGCGTCAGGTAATCCGGTTCTTCCTCGTCACAAATGCAGTCCGCCATCTCCAGTCCGCACTCGGGGCACTTTTCTTTGTTCGCCATGTTGTAACCTCCGTTATTCAATACTCATTTCACTACTACCAACTAGCCACTACAAACCACCAACTACAAACCACCAACTACCAACTACCAACTACAAACTACACACTCCCAACTACCAACTCCCAACTACCAACTACCAACTACAAACTACAAACTACAAACTACAAACCACCAACTACCAACTACAAACTACAAACTACCCCCTACCAACTCCCAACCACCAACTACCAACTACAAACTACAAACTCCCCCCTCCAACTCCCCCACCCGAATAGACATTAAACCTGTTACCCCTAGCAAACCCGATCAGCGTCACGTCCGTCTTCACGGCAATCTCCACTGCCTTGTCCGTCGGCGCAGCAACTGAAATCACGACCGGTATCCTCAGCCTTGCGGCTTTCAGGATGATTTCAGAAGTTACCCTCCCGCTTGAGACGAGTATCCCCTCCTCCGGCTTGAGGCCGTCTATCAAAGCTTTCCCTATGGCTTTGTCAACGGCGTTGCTCCTTCCGATGTCTTCATAAAACAGGCTTGTGCCCTCTGGGAATACCATGGCGCAGCTGTGGACGGCACCTGTTTTGAAAAACAGCTCCGACTGCCTTTCGAAGGACGCCGCCATTTTGACCACTTCATCAGGCGTAAGCTCTATCCCGCTTTTAATCTTGGGCAAATTCTCAACATCAATGTCAGTGCCCACAATCCCTTCAGAAAAAACAAACCCCACCGCAAGCTCGTCCAGATCCTGCGGCAGGCAAAGCAAAGAAGCGCAGCGTTTGCCGTTTACAAAAATATCTGCCCTGCGCTCCTTGATTACTGCGTCTTCGGTTTCCGAAACCCTGCCGTCCGCAAACCTTTTTATTCTTATTTCACTTAACATTTCCAAGGCTGGCTATCTTCTCCAAATCCTCCATGTAGTTGATGTTTGAAAACATGGCGAGGCCCTCGTCGAACATCTTGCTGTACCTCTCTTCCAAGTACAGCGCATTGCACCTCTTCAGTATGCTGCTGATTCTGAAATTCCCTCTTTCTATCTCTTCCTCAAACAGCCCAGCTATGCCGGCGGAATAAAAGCTGTACAGTGGTTCGATGTACTCGCCGTTCACAGGGACCATGGCATCAGGCGCAAAAGAGCTGCGTTCCAGCATGCGCATCATGAACTCGATGTGCCCGGTATTTATAAGCGGCATGTCGCAAGCCGTCACAAACACGTACTCTGAACTCGCAGAAGACAACGCGGAATGGATTGCCACCGCTGGACCGGTTTTGCCTGTTATCCTGTCCTCCAGGGTTTCCATCCCGAACATAGCGAGCCTTTCTTTGGAATCTGCGCAAAGCCTTACGTTCTCAAAGCATTCAGAAAGTTTTTCATAAATTGTCTCAATTATGTACTTGCCGCCTATCTTTGCGAAGGACTTGTCAAATCCCGTCCGCTTGCTTTTTCCCCCGCAGAGTATCACGGCGTCTCCAAAATAATTCAAATTGCACCTATTGTCACAGTTTTTCGATTTTGACGCCAGCCAGCTTGAGCCCCGGAATTTTGCTTACCGGGTCAAGGTCTTCCGCATTCGTCAGCACGTTTGCGCTGTCTGCCCAGTGGAACGGCATCGAAGCTGTGCCTTCTTTCAAGCCGTCTGTGACTATTGCCCTCGCCTCCACCGAACCTCGCGGCGAGGAGACTCTTACCGTTTCGCCGTCTTCTATGCTCCAGCTTTCTGCATCCTTTGGGTTTATCTGCACAAAACTGCCCGGACAGTGCTCCTCAATCGCCCTTGTTTTTCCGGTCATAGTCCTCGTATGGTATTGGTGCTGCAACCGGCTCGTGGTGAGCAAAACCGGGAAACCCTCCATCTGCGCCTCTTGGGAAGGCACCCATTCCACTGCTTTGAACTCGCCTTTGCCCTTGATCGGCGCCCCCACGTGGAGAATCGGCGTCCCCGGATGGCCATTTGCGGGGCAGGGCCAGTTAAGGCCGTTGTTTTCCTCAATGCGGCTGTAGGTAATACCTGCATAGGACGGAGTCAATGCGGCCATCTCGTTGAAAATGTCCTCCGGCTCGTCGTAATGGCACCGGAAGCCCATGAGGTTCATCAGCTTCACGAAAATTTCCCAGTCAGCCATCCCCTTGGGCGGGACAGCTTTGCGGACACGCTGCACACAGCGTTCGCTGTTTGTGAACGTGCCGTCCTTTTCGGCAAAACAAGCAGCGGGAAGCACCACGTCGGCCAGCTCTGCGGTTTCCGTGAGGAAAATGTCCTGAACCACCAGAAACGCCTTTTTGAACGCCTTTATGGCATGCTGGTTGTCTGCGTCTGAAACGGCGGGGTTTTCGCCTACTACGTAAAGCATTTTCACTTTATCCTCTAGCACGGCTGGAAGCGCCACTGTAGAAGGCATGCCCTTTTCACCAGAAAGCTTGGCTCCCCAAGCGTCTTCGAATTTCTTTTGGGCGTCAGGGCTGCCCACCTGCTGGTACCCGGTATACACGTCGGGCAGTGCGCCCATGTCGCAAGCCCCCTGTACGTTGTTCTGCCCGCGCAGGGGGTTGACTCCGCTGCCTGGCTTCCCTAAGTTTCCAGTGGACAGCGCAAGGTTTGAAAGGCCGTAAACGTTGTTAACACCATTGACGTGCTGGGTGATGCCCATGCAGTACAATATCGATGCAGCGCCGGCTGATGCGTACATCCTTGCCGCCCTCGCGATGTCGTCAGCCTTCACTCCGCATATTTCCGCCGTCCTTTCCGGCGTATACTCTGCAACCAGTTCCCTGAGTGCTTCTGCGCCGGCCGTGTTTTTCCCTATGTATTCCTTGTCTTCAAGGCCCTCCGCAAAAATTACGTTCAGCATCCCATTGCTGAGCGCAAGGCTTGTCCCCGGCTTGATCTGAAGGTAAACGTCTGCGATTTCTGCCAGCGGTATCCTGATCGGGTCTGCCACTATAAGCTTCGTGCCCCTGTTTACGGCCTGTTTGACATATGCTCCGATAACCGGGTGCGCCTCCGTGGTGTTCGACCCCGTGATAAAAACTACGTCAGCGTTTTTTACGTCTGCGGCTGGGTTTGTCATGGCGCCGCTGCCAAGCGATGTTGCAAGACCTGCAACTGTGGAGCTGTGTCAGAGCCTGGCGCAGTGGTCCACGTTGTTGGTCCCCACTGCGGCCCTCATGTATTTCATGAACAAGTAGTTCTCTTCGTTAGTCACCCTGGCGCTGGAAAGGCCCATTATCGCGTCCGCACCGAACTCAGCCCTGATTTCCTTTGTCTTGCCTGCCACAAGGCCCAAAGCTTCGTCCCAAGAAGCAGGGCGCAGCCGGCCGTCTTCGCCCCTGATGAGCGGCTCGGTCAAACGGTCTTTGTGGTTTATGAAGTCAAAAGCGAACTTCCCCTTGACGCACAGCAGCCCGTTGTTTGATTTGCCGCCCGCCGGCTCGACGCCAACTACTTTGTCGTCTTTTACAAGCAGGTCAATCTGGCAGCCTACGCCGCAGTAAGCGCAAGTCGACCTCACCTTGCGGGTTTCCCATGCCCTGAACTTGTGGCGCGTATTCGGTTTCAATGCACCGACAGGGCATACAGACACGCAGTTGCCGCAATGTACACAGCCGGCTTCCTCCATGTCGATCCCGAAAGGCGTGCTTACCTCGGTTTCAAAACCGCGGCCAGCCATCGCCCAAACGTCGTTTGCCTGCAGCTGCGAACAGGTTCTGGCGCATCTTCCGCACAATATGCATTTGCTCTGGTCGAGGCTGAAAAACTTATTTGACGAGGCATATTCCGCAATCTTTTTACGGCCTTTTGTTTTTTCCGTGTCAACCTCGTACTCGTAGGCATAGTCTTGAAGAAGGCAGTTGCCGGCTTTCTCGCACTGCAGGCACGATATTTCGTGGTTTGACAGCATCAGCTCAAGGAGCTTTTTCCTGAGCTTCACGACCTTGGGGCTGTGGGTCAGCACCCTCATCCCCGGCGCAACCAGCGTGGAGCACGATGGCATGAGTTTTGGCGCCCCCTCGACCTCGACGACGCAGATGCGGCACGAGCCCTCTGCCTTGAGCCGTTCGTCGTAGCAAAACGTGGGGATGCTGACGCCGGCGCCTTTGCAGGCTTCCAAAACAGTTGAACCTTCTTTCACAGCCAGTTCGCTGCCGTTTAAAAAAATGTTGATCATAATTCCACTCCCTTTATCTTCTGACGATAGACTTGACCGGGCAGGCGCCCATGCAGGCGCCGCACTTGACGCATTTGCCTTTGTCTATCGAATGCTTTTCCTTGAGCTTGCCAGAAATCGCCGCAGCCGGGCAGGCTTTTGCGCATTTCGTGCATCCGACGCATTTGTCCGTTACTTCGTAGTTGAGCAGCGCGGAGCATTCGCCGGCCGGGCACTTCTTGTCATTTATATGAGCCAAGTATTCGTCTTTGAAGTACCTGAATGTCGTCAAAACCGGGTTTGGCGCTGTCTGCCCGAGAGCGCAGAACGAAAGTTCATTTACCATTTCCGCAAGCTCCTCAAGTTCGGCAAGGTCGCCAATCTCGCCTTCGCCCCCTGTAATCCTCTCGAGTATTTCATGCATCCTGACAAGGCCTATCCTGCACGGAGCGCACTTGCCGCAGGATTCCTCAACCATGAATTTCATGAAGAACTTAGCGATGCCGACCATGCATTTGCTGTCGTCCATGACGATGAGCCCGCCTGAGCCCATCATGGAGCCGATGGCTTTCAGTGATTCGAAATCTATCGGTGTGTTTATATGCTCCGCAGGTATGCAGCCCCCCGAAGGACCGCCGGTCTGAGCCGCTTTGAAACCTCTGCCGTCAGGAATGCCGCCGCCGATGTCGTAGATTATTTCCCGCAGGGTTATGCCCATCGGAACTTCCACAAGACCGATGTTGTTTACGTTTCCGCCCAAGGCAAAGACCTTCGTCCCCGGCGAGCCCGGGGTTCCCATGGACCTGAACCAGTCCGCGCCTGAAGTTATAATCTTGCAAATATTAGCGTAGGTTTCCACGTTGTTGATGAGCGTCGGACAGCCAAACAAGCCTTTTACAGCCGGAAACGGGGGGCGTAGCCTCGGCGTCCCCTTCTTGCCCTCTATGGAATTGAGCAGCGCCGTCTCTTCGCCGCACACAAAGGCGCCGGCGCCGTACCTAATGGACAAGTTGAAATCAAATCCGGTATTCAATATGTTGTTTCCCAAAAATCCCCTTTCGAGGGCTTGGCCCATGGCAACTTGAAGCCTGTGGATCGCAAGGGGGTATTCAGCCCTGACGTATATGTAGCCCTCGTCCGCACCCACTGCATACCCGGCAATCGTCATAGCCTCGACTACTGACAAGGGGTCCCCCTCCAGCACCGACCTGTCCATGAAAGCGCCTGGGTCTCCTTCGTCCGCATTGCAGACCACGTATTTCTTGCTGCCGGGGGCGTTCATGGTGAATTCCCATTTTTTGCCAGTGGGAAACCCTGCGCCGCCGCGCCCCCGAAGGCCGGAGTCCTTTATGACAGAAACAACCTCTTCGCTGCTCATTGCCTTGAGCGCTTTCTCCAAAGCCGCAAACCCGCCGTGCTCAATGTAGTCGTCTATTTCTTCTGGATTGATGAGGCCGCATCTGGCCAGCACAACCCTTTCCTGTTTTTTGTAGAAATCCGCTTCGAACAAGGAGACTGCCTCCCCACGGCTTCCTTTGAAAAGGAGTCTGTGTACTGGCTTCCCGCCGGCTATGTGCTCCCTGACGATTTCTGCCACGTCTTTCGGTGCCACCCTTGAGTAGAAGCAGTCGTCGGGCTGCGTAATGACGATTGGCCCCATTGAACAAAGCCCAAAACAGCCTGTCATAATGACTTTAACGTCTGAAAGCCCGCTTGCGTTTAATTCTTGCCTGAAGTTTTCAATGATCTCAGGCGACTTTCCGGACGTGCAGCCCGTCCCTGCACAAACGTAAACCCTGTCGCAACCATGCTCCATCGCAATCCCCCCCTTAATTGTACATTCCCAGAATTTCCGGGAGCATTTCAGCCGTAAGCATGCCGTGGACATCTTTGTTCACGACTATCGCAGGAGCAAGGGCGCAGGCGCCGATGCAACGGCTTGACGTTAGCGTAAACAACCCGTCCGGGGTTGTCTGGTTTTCTTCTATGCCAAGCTTCCGCTTGAGTTCGTCCAAAATGATTTGCGACCCCTTTACGTAGCACGCCGTCCCTAGGCACACAGATATCTCGTACTTGCCTTTAGGCTCGGTTGTAAACCGCGCATAAAACGATGTTACCTCGAACACTCTCGAAAAGGGTATTTTCATCTCTTCAGCCACAAGCTGCTGCACGTCCTTGGGTATGTGCCCGTGCTCCTCCTGTATGGCGTTCAGGACTTGGATAAGGGAGCTGGGGCCTGAGCTGTTTTCTCTGATTATCGTTAAAATTTTCTGCTTTTCCTGTTCGTTTTTCATAAAGCCGCACCATACCCTTCGGCTATGTACTCTTCAAGCAAATCTAAGCATGTCTTGAAGTTCTTCCGGCCGTAGCCCATCCTGAAATAATCGCCCTCCTTGTCAAAGAGCGATCCATACGCAAGCAATACGCCCTTGCGCCGGATCAGGTCCTCGCAGAAGTCCTTTGAAGAAACGCCTGCGTTCAACCGGTGGAAAGCGATGGGGCCTGCCATGGGCCTGTTGTATTGGAACAGGCCTTTGTGCTTCTCAAAGAATATGTCTGAGTGCTCTAGGTTGCTGTTAATAATTCTCCTGTTTCTGGCAAACAGCTCCTCGCGGTGCCTGACTGCGATGGCGGCCAGCTTTTGCGAAGGCACTGCGCCGCAGATCGAGTTGTAGTATTTGAAATTGAGCATTTTCCCCAAGAAAGCCTTGTTTTGCGAAGCAAGCCAACCAATGCGAAGGCCTGCAAGCCCGTAAGCCTTTGACATAACGTTCAGTGAAAAAGCGTTCTCGTAAACGTCGGCGAAGGATTCGGACTCGCTTTCCGAAAGCCCCCGGTACACCTCGTCTGAGAACACCATGATGTCATGCTTTTCCGCGATGCCAGCTATTGCGTTTACCTGCTCCGCAGAAAGCACGTACCCAGTCGGGTTGTTTGGGGAGCACACCGCAATGACCTTGGTGTTTGGTTTTATCAGCTTTTCCAGCTCGCCGGCGTCTATAGTCCAGCCGCCCTCTGTCTGCACAAGCTCCCAGTTTGAGACTTCGCAGCCGATTGCGCGGCATATCTCATAGGTGGACTGGTACGCCGGGAACATGGTTATCATGTGGTCGCCTTTTTCGAGTGCCATGTTCATGAAGTTGAATATAGCTTCCTGTGCTCCCGCGAACTCAAGCACGCCACCCTCTCCGACTCGCTTGTACGTTTTTGCAATCTCCGCAAGGAGCTCCGGGTCACCCGGGGATTCGCTGTACCCAAGCCAGCTGCCCATGAACCTCTCCTCTGCCCCCGGCTCAAGCGCAAGCAGCTCGGCAAGCGGCATGGATTCGCAGTCGGAGCAGCACATCAGGTGGGGAGCGGAAAACTCGTGCTCCCCAAAGAACAGTTCCAGCTTAAAGTCGTTTATTTTCATATGTTTTGTCCTCCAAAAAAAGTATATTTGCCAAGGCATGTTTGGGCATCGCTGCCCAATGAAAAGTTAACTTGCTTATTTTGAGATGCTCTATGGCCACCGAAGATTTATTACCACATAGCCGCATGGATAATAGCTGAAAAAATACCCACTGAATGGAAAAGCCAAATAGCCGACAAGGGCCACGCACAGCAAAAATACCAAGGTCGATTTGAGAATTGTCTTGACTTTCATACGTCTCATCCTCCAAAAAATATATCTGCCATGCACCAATATACCATATAAGGCAGTGCATGGCAACAGATATCTGAAACTGGTGAGCCAATTAAGGTGTTTTGGCGTTTTTGTCAGTCGTAATTAAAGCCTGACTCCTTTGGCATTCTCCAATTTTGCTCCGTCCAAGTAGGCTCCGCTCAAGTCGGCTCCGCGCAAGTTGGCTCTGCGCAAGTCGGCATCGCTCAAGTCTGCTGTCTTGGTGTACAGGGTGCTACAATGTACAGGTTTCTATATCTCGACGTTGTTGGGTAAAAAAAGACAGAGCGTGAAGCCCTGCTAAAGATTGGATCATTCAAAGTAAGCCTTGACTTTTTCTTCGCTTGAAAAATGTAATCACCAGAGTTGTTCTTTCGCTAGTAGCTCCAGTTTTTCCGTCTGACTAGGGAAATAATGGCGTTCGATTAGGCTGTTTCTCCTCGCTAAATGCACACACGGCACAAACGGGTATTGCAATCCATCTATGGTAAGCATAAAGGCTTTGGCATTTGCGTTTTTCATTTTCATTTTTTTATCGCTATATCTACTGAGCAGCATTTTCAACACCGTCTCGCTCAGTCCAATGATTAATTTCGGGTTGAGTGTTTTTATTTCTTGCTCAAGCAATTCTGAGCATTCACTAAAAACGCTTGTCATAAAGCCTTTATTAACCTTTTCCATCTCTTCCGGCTTGTCATCAGTAAAGCACTTTAATAAATTGGTGCAATAGACTTCCTGCATTGACAATCCAAGAGGTTTAAATATACGGGAAGTGATGTAATGAAATAAAAGGCTCTTTTTTTGTCCATATTTAAAACTACCGTTGCTTTATTCTTCGATTTTGTTGTTGGTGAATGACCAATGACCATCGCTTTTATCGGGTTTGTTCCCACATATACGCTTGGCGAACAACCACACTGAACGCCAGAGATATTGGCACATTTTGTACAATCCGCTATCACCTCATCATACTTCACGACAGAATCAATCAACAATTTTGAACACCTCCTTTGCTAGAATAGTATACTCAGAAATGGAGAAAAGTCAACAGGAATTATTAAAGTTCAGAGTTCAGCAAAAAAAATCCCGACATGCCGTCAGGAAGTAATTCACACCCTATCTCAAGATAGGGGGGTGCCCTGCTTCCGCTTCTGCCTTCCACTCAGAGGAGGCTTGACATAGGCTGCAAAAACCCGGGCTCCCAAGGTCAAACTGTAGGTTGAATTAAAATCCTTAACGAACACTTCAGGATTTTCATCATGTTTCCGTGTGTTCTCAATATCGTATTGTCACTTGTCTATTCAGTCAAGTCTATGCTGCAGTTCGTGTACACTTTCTGCACATCATCGTTGTCTTCAAGGTTGTCTATCATCTTGCGCAAATTCTTGACGTCGCTTTCGTCCACAGGGGTCGTTTCCATCGAAGGCACGTACTCTATGTCCGCTTCCGCAAGCACGTACCCGGCCTTCCTCAGCGCTTCAGCGACACCGTTGAAAACGTCGGTTTGAGTCTGTATCTCGAAGCTGTCTTCGTAGGCGATCATGTCGTCCATCCCCGCGTCCAGAGCTGCTTCCATCAGAGCGTCTTCGTCGATGCTGCCCGTCTTTTCAATGAGGATGATCCCTTTCCTGTCGAACATGTAGGACACGCAGCCCGGCACTCCCAAATTGCCGCCGTATTTATCGAATGCATGCTTGACGGCAGCCGTGGTCCTGTTCTTGTTGTCTGTCAGCACGTCGACTATCACTGCCACGCCGCCTGCGCCGTACCCTTCGAAGCTCCCTGACTCGTAGGTCTCCCCGGCAAGCTCGCCCGTGCCCTTTTTTATCGCCCTTGCAATGTTGTCGTTGGGCATGTTAATGCTTTTTGCCTTGTCAATTGCATGCTTCAGCGATACGTTGTATTCAGGGTCTCCCCCGCCTTTCGCCGCCACCGTCAGTGCCCTAGCGTATTTGGTGAACACCGCCGCCCTCTTGGAATCCTGTGCGGCCTTGCGCCCTGCTATCGTCCCGTGCCTACCCAATGAAGTACCTCCGATTTGTCTTATAGTCGTCCCTGATTTATAGTATACATCAAACGAATGCCAATTACAATTTATTTCTTAGTTTTTTAGTTCCAGGTTTTTGGGTGGTTTTTGGGTTGGGTTTTGGGTTTTGGCTTCTAGCTTTAGCTCCTAGGTTTTAGTTTCTAGTTTCTAGGTTCTAGGTTTTAGGTTTTAGTTTTAGGTTTTAGTTTCTAGTTTCTAGGTTCTAGGTTTTAGGTTTTAGTTTCTGGTTCCTAGGTTCTAGGTTCTAGTTTCTAGCTTCTGGCTTCTAGCAACTACCAACTAGCAACTCCCAACTACAAACTCCCAACTACCAACTACAAACTACAAACTCCCAACTACAAACTCCCAACTACCAACTACAAACTCCCAACTACCAACTACAAACTCCCAACTACAAACTACAAACTACAAACTCCCAACTCCCCCCTACAAATTCCCCCCTCCCCTCTTCTCCATATTCCTGTACGCTGTCGCCATCATCAGCTTAATCCTGTTGAGCTGGTTCACGTCGCTTGCGCCTGGGTCGTAGTCCACCGCTACGATGTTGGCCAATGGGTTGTACTTCCTCAGAGCTTTTACCATACCCTTTCCGGTCACGTGGTTAGGAAGGCATGCGAAGGGCTGCAGGCACACGATGTTTTCCACCCCGCTGTCGATGAGATCGATCATCTCGCCTGTCAGCAGCCACCCCTCTCCGCACTGGTTCCCCAGCGAGAGTATTTTTTTCGCCTTAGCCGCAGTCTCCTCAATGTAAAGCGGCGGCTCAAAGCGGCGGCTCTCTTCAAGCGCCGCCCTGGCTGGCTGCCTGAACTTCTCAATCAGCCTTATCGCCCATTTGTTGCCCAGCATGGTGCTGTATTTGCCCGAAAGGTGCCTGAAATTGAAATCCTTGCTGTACATCCCGTAAAGGAAAAAATCGACCAAGTCAAGCACGACGGCTTCGCCGCCTTCTTTTTCAATTGTCCCGACGATGTCGTTGTTTGCCGTAGGATGGTACTTGACAAGTATTTCCCCCACCACGCCGACTTTTGGCTTTGAAAGCCCTTCTGCCAGCGGCAGTTCGTCAAAAGCCTTCACTATTGATTTCAGATGCTTTCCGTAATTGGAAAGGCTGCCGTCCCTAATGTTTTTCCTAGCCACCTTGGACCATTTCTCAAAGAGCGCGTTGGCCGCGCCCGGAACCTTTTCATAGGGCCTTGTGGCAAACAGCACCCTCATGAGCAGGTCGCCGTAAACCAGCCCCATTACAATCCTCTTGATCATCCTGACCCCGAACTTGAAACCGGGGTTCTTCTCAAGCCCCGCCGTGTTCACCGAAACGACAGGCACCTGCTCCATGCCCAGGTCGGCCAAAGCTTTCCGAAGCAGCGCGACATAGTTGCTGGCCCTGCAGCCTCCGCCCGTCTGAGACATGAAAACCGCAGTCTTGCCAAGGTCGTGCTCCCCCGACTTTAGCGACGATATGATCTGCCCCAGCGTCACGATGGTCGGGTAGCATGCATCGTTGTTAACGTATTTCAGCCCTTCTTCCACAGCGTTCTTGTCTACGGGGGGCAGCAGCTTCACGTTGTAAAAACAGCTCCCCAGTGCTGCTTCGACGAACTGGAGGTGTATTGGCGACAGCTGCGGGATCAGAATGGTGTACTCCATCCGCATCTTGAACGTGAAAATCCTCCGCCTGAAAGGCTCCTTGTTGGCAACGTGCTTCACCCTGTGCTTTTCCCTGGCATCAATCGCGGCTTTCAGCGAACGTACCCTTATCTTTGCAGCCCCCAAGTTCGACCCCTCGTCAATCTTGATGACCGTGTAAAGCTTGTTCGACTTTTTCAGTATTTCTTCGACTTGGTCTGTGGTCACGGCGTCAAGGCCGCAGCCGAAAGAGTTCAGCTGGACGATTTCCACGTCATCGTAATTGCTGGCAAAAGTCGCCGCCCTGTACAGCCTCGAGTGGTACATCCACTGGTCCAGCACTCTGAGCGGCCGGTTGACTTTTTTCATGTGCGCCACCGAATCCTCTGTCAGCACCGCCATGTCGAAGGAGGTTATCAGCTTGTCGATTCCATGGTTTATTTCGGGATCCAAGTGATAGGGCCTTCCAGCCAGCACTATCGCCTTTTTCTTGTTGCTTCTTGCGTACCTGAGCGCAAGCTCGCCCTGCTTTTTAACGTCGTCTTTGAACCTTTTGTCCTCTTTCCTAGCTTCGGCTACAGCAGCTGAAACTTCCGGCATGGTAATCCCCAGCCCCCTGATGTGCGAATACAGCTCTTTCGCCAGCATAACGTCGTTGTCGTAAGGCAGGAAAGGCTGCATGAAATTGACACCGGCCTCCTCAAGAAGGTCGTCCATGTTGTTCCCTATGACTTCGGGGTATGTTGCAACTATTGGGCAGTTGTAGTGGTTGGGGGCAGAATCGTCCTCAATCCGCTCAAAATTGACGCATGGGTAAAATATATATTTAACATCATTATCAATTAACCATTTAATATGGCCGTGCACCAGTTTTGCCGGATAGCAGGCTGTGTCAGATGAGATTGTCTCCATGCCTGCCTCGTAAACCGCCTTGCTGGAGGGCGGCGACAGCACCACCCGAAACCCAAGCTTCGTAAAGAACGTAAACCAGAACGGGTAATTCTCGTACATGTTGAGGACTCTGGGAATTCCTACGCTGCCCCTTTTTGCGAACGCTTCGCTCACCGGCTCATATGAAAACAGCCGTTTGAATTTGTACTCGTACATGTTGGGGAGATCGGCTGCGGCTCCGTCCCTGCCCACTCCCCTTTCGCACCTGTTGCCTGTGACAAATCTTGAGCCGTCGTTGAATTTGTTGATGGTCAGGAGGCACTTGTTCTCGCAGCCGCCGCACCTGGCGTGGGAATTGACCACTGTGAATACCTCCATGTCTGCCGGCTTGATAATCGACGACTCAGTGTTTTCAACATAGTTCTCCTTCGAAATGAGCGCTGCGCCGTATGCCCCCATGATTCCGGCGATGTCCGGCCTTGTCACGTTTTTGCCGAATATTTTTTCTATGCTCCGCAAAATCGCATTGCTGATGAACGTCCCGCCTTGCACTACTATCTTTTCTCCCGCTTCGTCGGTGTTCCTCAGTTTGATGACTTTGTACAACGCGTTTTTTATTACTGAATAGGAAAGGCCTGCGGAAATGTCGCCGATGGTCGCCCCCTCCTTTTGCGCCTGCTTGACTTTCGAGTTCATGAACACCGTGCACCTGGTCCCTAGGTCAACAGGCGATTTCGCGAACAGCCCTTCCTTTGCGAAGCTGTCGGAATCCATGTTCACCGATTTGGCGTAGGTCTCGATAAAAGAGCCGCAACCCGACGAGCACGCTTCGTTGAGCATGATGTTGTATATGGCGCCGTCCCTTATTTTCATGCATTTCATGTCCTGTCCGCCAATGTCTAAGATGAACTCCACCCCTGGAAGGAATTCTTCTGCCGCTTTGTAGTGCGCCATCGTCTCGATTTCACCGAAGTCGACTTTGAACGCCGACTTGACAAGCCCCTCGCCATAGCCTGTCACCGCTGAGTTGGCAATGTACGCCCCTTCCGGCAGCAAGCTGTAAAGCTCTTTCAGCATTGCTATCGTCACCTGCAGGGGCTTTCCCTCGTTGCTCCTGTAAAACGAATGCAGCAGGCAGTTGTCCTCGTCGATGAGGGCCGCTTTAGTGGTGGTGGAACCGGCGTCGATGCCTAAAAACACCTTGCCTTTTGCCCTCTTTATGTCGCGCCTTTTTATCTTGTCCCGGTCGTGGCGCTGGATGAACCCGTGGTACTCGTCAAAATTCCGAAACAGCGGCTCGATGTACTTCGTGTCTGAAATCAAGTCGGGGTTGGCGTTTTTCACCCGCAGGAGCAGTTCCGATACCTTCTGGGGCTTCTTGTTTTCAGCCAGCATCGCAGCCCCTATTGCAACAAAATACTTCGATTCTTCCGGGAATATGACTTGTTCGGCAGAAAGCCCGAGAGTCTCGACAAAGCGCAGCCTCAGTTCGGACAGGAAAGAAAGGGGGCCCCCTAAAAAAGCCACGTTGCCTTTTATTGTCCTGCCGCAGGCGAGCCCGCTGATGGTCTGGTTGACGACGGCTTGGAAGACCGAAACAGAAATGTCCTCAATGCTCGCCCCTTCGTTGAGCAGCGGCTGGATGTCGGTCTTCGCGAACACGCCGCACCTTGCCGCTATAGGGTAGATGATCTTGTATTGCTTCGCCGCCTCGTTGAGCCCTGCAGCGTCGCTGTTCAGCAATATGGCCATCTGGTCTATGAAAGCGCCGGTGCCCCCTGCGCAGGTCCCGTTCATGCGTTGTTCGACCGTAGGCCCGTAAAACGTTATTTTTGCGTCTTCCCCTCCCAGCTCTATCGCCACGTCGGTATCGGGTATCAGCGCCTCCACTGCGGTGCTGCACGCTATTACTTCTTGCTCGAAAGGAATGCCGAGCAGCGCGGAAAGGGACAGCCCTCCCGAGCCGGTTATCACCGCTTTGACTTCAGCGTCTTTGTATGCGCCATGAAGCTCCTCTATCAGGTCGGCTGCTTTGTCAAACACATTTGACATGTGCCTTTCGTATTTTCTGTACGCGATCTCGCCACCCTCGTCAAGCAGCACAAGCTTAACGGTTGTGGACCCCACGTCAATCCCAAGCCTCATAAACCCTCCAGTTCTTAAGTTACAGTTATTATAGCACAAGTTGACTAAATTGCACAAAGAAATTTGCATCAGTCAATGTTTTGCCGAGGCTTCAGAACAATCAGGACTGTACAAAACCGCGCAACAGTGTTACCATGAGGACAGGCGATTCACACTGTGTTAAATAATTTGGAATGTCAACAACATGAAGAGTTCGATACGGAAAACAACTTACGAGGCGATATACCGGCTCACGGGCATGGTTTCGCCAATAGATGGCGACTGTGGGGTGCTTTGCGGCTCGGTGTGCTGCAGCTATGGCGACGGCTGCGCTTCCGGTACTCCAAATGGTTCCGAGTACGGGATGTACCTCCTGCCAGGCGAAGAAAAGATGCATTCGCGAAGCGACAACTGGCTCAAATGGAATGCTGAATGGGCTCAAGACTACGATTTCCCGAAATCTTGGCGTGGCAAAGCGTATTTCGTCAGGTGCGAAGGCCCTCAGCGCTGCACACGGCGCCTGCGTCCAATCCAGTGCCGCACTTTCCCTTTGGCCCCCCACATTGGCAACGACGGCACCCTTAGCCTGATACTGCATTCGGACGAGCTCCCCTACTCATGCCCCCTTATTGCGCAAAAAACTCCTCTGAACGAGAGGTTTGTCCGTGCCACTTACACTGCATGGAAACGGTTGCTAATGGATCCTCTGATATTTGACCTGGTCGAGATGGACTCAAAACGCAGAGGGCTTGGAATTACTGTTATACGGTAGGCGTTCTTTTCTTCAAGTCCTCAATCAAGCTCAGTTGCTCTTGAGCAAATTGAACACAACAACTGCTGCCTCTGCCCGGGTCATAGCCTTTTCGCCGTTGAAGTTCCCGCTTGTGTCCCCCTGCATTACCCCAAGGGTTTTTGCAAGCGCTGCATAGCCTGCATAATCAGGTTCTACCGCGTCGCTGAACATGTTTTTGAAAATGCTGCCGTCCCTTGCCGCTTTTTCAAGCCCCATGAACCTTATGGCGAACTTCGCGGCGTCCTGCCTGGTCAACTCGCTGCCAGGCGCTTTTTCCCCTTTCAAAACGACCTTGCTGCGCTCCAGCATGTCGTAGAACTCGTCACTTGCGTAGTAGGCCTGCATGGGCGAATGCACGTACCTCAAGAACTCCTCTTGGGTTATCTGCGCCCCGCCTTTGAACTCTGAACCTTCCAAATAGTAACCGTTGTCCAGCAGCGACTTGACAGTCTCCTCGTACCATTTGCCTGCTATGTCGCTGTAGGAATCGACGGACCTCCTGTCTTTGTACGGCTTGCCGTCATAACCGAGCTTCCCGCCGGTGAAAGGGTCCAATGAATAGTCAGGCGCGTCCAAAAAGCCGTATGCCAGCGCAATCTTGTCCTTGCCCGTCCGCATGTAGAGCAAATCGAATTTGCCGCCTCCCGCAAATGCGCCAAAGGCTTCTCCTATTGCCATAGCCCCTGAAATACCCGGGAATTCAGCACTGTCGTACCAGTTCAGGTTGTAGTGCGCTATCTTACCGCTTGCCGAGTCCACTGATACTGAGATTGAGTTTCCGGGGAACTGTACGCCGTTCACTTCCCTCACATAGGTGAAGGTGTGAGGCAGCCTGCTCGCACGCTCCGAATACGCTGCTTTTTCCAGCTTGGCTCCGGCTGCTTTCTTTATAAAATCCATGGCGGTTTTTCTCGCGGTTTCCTCAGAAACGGCACCTTCTTTGCCGCCAGCCTCGCCATAACTGTAATATGAAATCAGCTCGCCGCTCTTGGCATCCACCGTCACGCTGCAGTTTTCAAAATTGAGGTGCCAGTAATATTTGCCCTTTTCTTCATACCTGCTGCTCAGGTTCGCGCCGGCAAGCTTTGACGCCGAGGGCAGCCCCGGCACTATTGAGCTTGCTGCGCGGACAGCCTCTTCCTTCGACATCAGCCCGGACACGCTGTCAACGACTATCTGCTCTTCCGGCGATAGAGAGGCATTGGCGGCTGCCTCCAACCTCATTATTCCGCCGGCGTCTTTTGCCGTTCCGTACGCATAGTAGTTTCTGTAGTTTTCCACTAGCTTGCCGGTCGCCGCGTCTACGAACACGCTGCCGTCAATTGAAAACGCCGGGTAGATGCACAGTTCGCGGTTTTCATAGTCGTAATGCGAGTTGTAAACAAGCGAAACGCCTGAGCCTTCGATGAAAGCTTCTTTTGCCTTGTCTTCGCTGATTTTATTCCCTGCCGCTGGAAAAACATCCTTTTTCCTGATGACGTCGCCGCTGTAGTAGCTGCCCACTTTCCCCGAAAACTTGTCCACTTCCACGGAAAACGACATGCCCACCACCGGGAACCCGTTCACATAGCAGTCGTAGGCGTAGGAAAACGACATGTCATTTGAATGGGAATCCTTCAGCCTGAAGTCCTTCATGCTTGCCGGCAGCGCCTTGGACAAAAAGGCTTCGGCGCTCTTCTGCCCCTGCTCCCTCGTCAGCGTGCCTATTCCTCCGCCTTCCCTGTATTCGTAAAAATAATAGTTCAGAATCACTCCGTCCTCGTTGACAGTGACGCTGTATGATTTTTCGTATTTCTTGTCGTTCCAGTTCAGGCTCAGCATCTTCCCGCTTTCCGGGTCGTCCCATGAACGGTAGTCGAAGATGGACGCCTCTTCTGCAATGTCGATCACTGACTTTACTTTGAGTATTGCCTGCTCAAGCTCCTTGCTGTCGCCGGGTGCCGCAAACGCAGGCGTTGCAACCGCTAAGAGCAGCGCAGCCAAAATTATGAAACTAATTGATTTTTTCATAGCAAAAATACCTCTTTCTTTTGAATTAGATTGACAGTAATTAGACGGCTGTTTCAATTATTTGTTCCTATAAAATCCTATAATACACCAAAATCTGGGAACTTGCGGGGACCGCTGGAAAAAATGTTTTGGGCAAGCCTATAAGCCGGGTTCTGTATTCGGCAATCATCTATCTAGGCCTGGCGTCGCCGCCAGGCTCATGCGGCCTACCAACCGGGCAGCGGCGGGCAACCGCTTTTTTGCGCCCTTCTTGGCCTTGCTCCAGGTGGGGTTTACACGGCCGGCATGTTACCATGCCGCCGGTGAGCTCTTGCCTCACCATTTCAACCTTGCCACAGCATTACCTGTTTCGGCGGAATGTTTCTGTTGCACTTTCCCTAAAGTTGCCTTCGCCGGACGTTATCCGGCACCCTTGCCCTGCGGAGCCCGGACTTTCCTCATGCCAAAAGGCACGCGATTGCCTGGCTTACCCAAAACATAAGACATTATAACACATTTCAGCACATATAGAAAGGTTCTAGGCCAACTTTTGACGAAACGACTTCAAGTTTGCCGCCGAAAGCCAACTCCAGCTTTCCAGCCATGTTTTCCACGAAGAACTTCTCCGTGCCGTAATGGCCAGCGTCGATCAAACATATCCCCTGTGCCATAGCGTGGTGCGCGTCGTGGTACTTGACGTCGCCTGTGATGAACAGGTCGCACCCGGAGCTTGCAGCGTTGTCAATCAAGTCCGCAGAGGCGCCGCTGCACAACCCGACTTTCCAGATTTTGGCGCCGGGGTCCCCTGTTGCAGCCATGCGTTCCAGTTTCAGCGCGTTCTTTACATAGCCGCACACTTCCCCGAAAGACGTTTTGGCAGGCAGCTCCCCGTACCTCCCGATTGGCGCCGATTCGAATTTCCTGACATTGGCCAGCGCAAGCAGCGAAGCCAAGTAGTCGTTGTTGCCGCCGTCCGCAGCGTCGAAATTCGTATGGGCCGAATAGGCAGAAATACCGTGCCGGATCAGCTCGACAACGATGTTACCCGTAGCAGTATTATGGTCAACCTTCCGCAAAGGCTTGAAAATCAAAGGGTGGTGGGTGACGATCAGGTCAGCGCCGCAGGCTTTTGCCTCTTCGACCACACCCCTCGTAATATCCAGGGCTATGATGGCTTTTTCAACCTGTTTCTTTCCAACGTCAACCTGCATGCCGGAATTGTCCCACTCGGCCGCAAGCGCAAGACTCGCTATGCTTTCAATATAGCTCGTTATCTCATCCATGTTCGTCATTGTTTTGCCTCCTTATTCTATCTTCCAAGAACCTTATCCTGTTTTCGGTCCTGCTTGTTTTCTCTGCCCCTTCAAACTTCCCCTGCTGCATTGCGTTCAAAACCTTCTTCTCAATGTTAAGCTTCCTGTTTAAGAATTCGGGAAACAAAGCACTGCTTTCGCATGCCGGGCAGCTGGGAATTTCATACTTGATGTCATCAGGGTATTCATCAAGCGAAGGCAGCCTTTTTACTGCTGCCGGCGGCACCGCAATGATAACCTCGCATATGAACCTGCCTTCAGCTGCAAGGCTCTCAGAAACCACTGCAAACCCGGCTTCCCTGAGCCAGTACCTGAGCTTTCCTGCGCCGTTCCTCGGTTGAAGCACGTATTTTCCGAAGGATAGGGTCTTGTCTGTATCACGCCCAAGTATATGCGTGATCAAAACCCCGCCCATGCCTGCTATTACAACAACGTCGACTTCGCCTGCACAAAGAGGTTCCAAGCCGTCCCCGACCCTGAAGTCGACGCAGCCAGCGCCGTCAATCCCGTTGAATGCCTTCTTTGCCTTGTTCAGCGGCCCCACGCTTAGGTCGGTCATTACGACTCTTGGGCAAATTCGCCCTTCCCACAGGAAGAGCGGCAGAAAACCATGGTCCGTCCCAATGTCGGCCATGGTTTGCCCCTTTTCGATGCCGTATGAAATAGCCAAAAGCCTGTCGCTCAATGCCGCCATGTCACCTTACTCTATCGTATGATTTTTGATTGCGCAGTCCTGACAGATGAGAGTGTCGTATGTAGTCATAAAATACGCCGGGTTGATCGGCGTGACGCCGCAGCACGGCATGGTGCCTGTCAGCAGGGACATTTCCGTTTTCACCACTTCGTCATTGTCGGCAGTCACCGTTATCTGGTAGTAATCGCCGCTGTCAGTTCCGTAATAGAACATGTCATTGATTTTCAGTGCATCGCTGCCGTAAAGCCGGCGCATTTTTTCAGTGCTGTCCCCGACTGCAAGCCCCCTTGCTGTCTCGTATGCCCCTGATGTAGTTTCAAGCGCAAGCAATATGACTCCCCAATCGTCGTGGAAGTCAGCAAACACAGCCTTTGTGCCGTCCGAATAGGTGCGTTCCTTCACAAAAAACTCCGGTTCGTACAAATCGCTTTCGGTTTCAGCCAAAAGGTCGGCTGCCATCAGTCTGTCGAACTCGTTTTCGCAGATACCAAGGGTTATGCCCCCTAGCTGCATGTCCGTTCTCTGAATGAACGCTCCTGTGGGCGCTTGCTTTGTATTTGCGCCGGTTGCAGCACCTTCAGCCAAAACCCCTTCTGTTCCGGCAGCACCGGAAGATCCACAACCGGCTGAAAACGCTGAAATTGCAGCTAGCAACACAAACAAGCAGATTTGCTTCATTTTCTAGCCCCCCTCTTGTGCCCCGATTGCCGTCAGCCAAGGCGGCAAACCTGACGAATTAAATACAGAATATCACATGTTTGAAAATTTGGCAACAACGGCTTTACATATTTGAGGACAAACGCATCAATTTTTTCTCCAAACCACTTGACAAAAAGCAAATAATATGAAACCCGTTAAAAATGCTGGGCACCAGCAAGTTTTTACGAT
>Ga0082212_10000600_pt1 | contig 52256 bp, 42 predicted proteins | sample TergutNt197P3_FD_71548 | JGI IMG/M metagenome (GOLD analysis project Ga0082212, IMG submission 71548) | Neocapritermes taracua P3 segment gut microbial communities from Petit-Saut dam, French Guiana - Nt197 P3 | ecosystem: Host-associated > Arthropoda: Insects > Digestive system > Gut ...
GAAATTGTAGCACCTATGGTACAACCAACACGCACAGAGGAAGATTTTGCGCAACACATTAATAATGTAATCAAGTTGAACATTGAGGACGGTCATATTTTCATTTGTGATAATTTAAACACCCACAAATCCGAGGCCTTAGTGCGTCTTGTCGCAAAAATTGAAGGTATAGCAACATCAGAGTTGGGAAAAAAAGACAGGAAGGGTATCTTGAAATCAATGGCTACAAGAGAACAATTCTTAAGTGATCCAACGCATAAAGTTCGATTTGTTTATACTCCTAAGCATTGTTCTTGGCTCAATCAAATAGAGTGTTGGTTCGGAATAATAACCCGACGTTTGCTGAATAGGAGAGCCAGCTTTTCGTCTGTTGCGGACTTGGAGCAAAAAATCAGAGCGTTTATTGATTATTACAATCAATATCTTATGAAGCCTTTTCAATGGAATTATAAGGGGAAAATCCTCAGGGTTTGACCAATGCATCTTCAGTGGTTGGTGTATTTACGTTGAGCAACACTAGTAGGGTTACAGGTTTTTTGATGTTTGGGAAAAGGGTCGGGGAAACTGCGAGAGAGGGCGGGGGATCAGCTGGTGTTTTGACCATTTTGTTGGCGTCAACAAAATGGTCGTAATAATGGGGTCACGGTGCGCAAGCGCTGTGCCGTGACCCCTGACGAGTCTATGCGAGAGGACACTCACTCTGCTTTAGTATCCGGCACGATCGCCAATGTGTATCCCAATGGCTTTAATATTTTGAAGATAGTGTCTAACTGCGGCGTAGCCTTCATACTTTCCAGTCTGGCTATGGCTGGCTGCTTTAACCCTGTCATTTCTGATAATCTTTTCTGGCTAATTCCTTTTTGCTCTCGCGCCTCAATAAGCTTGCCCACAAAATCAATCCTTAACTGGATTTCCTCTTTTTCAGCTTGGGTTAACAATTCTGGGTCATTCCATAGATCATCAAACGTCGTATATTCCATTCCATTTATTGTTTTGCTCATAATTGATTCTCCTTTCAAAAAATGCTTATAGCCCGTTTCTTTCGATCCAATCCTTAAGATTACGCTGAGCTTGTTCTATTTTCCCTGGGTGGCGTTTTCTGTGTCTTCATACACTTTGAGTTCTCCTCCCTCTTTCTCTTATAGAATAACATATTCGTTATATGACTGTCAATAACATATTCGTTATATCATACTATTTAAATACGACCTTGCTCAAACTCATAACCCAAAGGTCGTCGGTTCAAATCCGGCCCCTGCAAGACGGCGTCTGTCGTTCTTGCTATTTGTGAGTTAGGCGGAGCTTGGCTATTTTTATTCGTCTAACGGTACTACTGCAAGAGTCTTTCCCAATGGCGCTAATAATTTCAATACAGTATCAAGCTGTGGGCTAGTAACGCCGCTTTCCATACGGGCTATTACTGGCTGCTTAACCCCGCTTAATTCTTCAAGTTTTCGCTGTGATATTCCGCGCTCGTTCCGCGCCTTTGTGAGTTCTACCATAATTTCAACCCTTAAGTTACTGGCGGCTATTTCCTCCGGCGTGAAAAGCTCATTTTCCACTTCACTCCATGAACGTCCTTTAGGGCTAATAATCTTATTCATTTTCCTCGCTCCTTTCCCTATAATCGGCCAAATTGCGTTTGGCTTTGTCTATTTCCTTCTGCAGTGTTTTCTGTGTCTTTTTTAAAAAATGGTGTAATAGTATAAAACTCTTGTTGTTTTACTGGCTAGCTCTTTTTCAGAGCTCAGTAAGTCCCATGGTATAGATAGCGTCCTGCCCTCACATGGGTTTCAGATTGTCATTGAGCCGTTCAATCATCCACGATAGGCGTTTCCCGCGCCCCGTTTCTGTTTTTGCATTGTAATACGCTTGCGTGTAAGTCTTTTTTACAGATGGCGGCATTGCGATGAAATTCGTATAAGCGGGTTCATGCGATTTTAACAAGTCCAATAAAGCCACTATGTGTTCATCGGTAATTGCTGGAGCTTTTGGCGCATCCCATTGACCGTTTTTCTTGGCTTCCTCTATCTTCGCTCTTCCGTAATCGGTCATCAGCCCTTGTTGTTCAAGCATTTCAACCAATTTCTTGTTCTTCTCCGACCATTTGCTGCCTCTCCGCCGCAGAGAGAAATATTTTATATAGGATTTATCATCAATACTCTTCATCTGACCGTCAATCCAACCAAAGCAAAGGGCTTCTTCAAGAGCCTCGTTTGCTTTTACAGTTACAGGTCCGCCCGGTTTGCCAAATAACACCCATACGCCGCCGCTTGACATGCAATTGTCATTTAACCAGCGCCTAAATTCATTCCGCGAAGCAAATTGTAAATGTTCAGCCACTGTTTTCCTCCCGTTATCAACATCAATGGTTCACATTCTTGCCTAAAGATACAATACAAATAAATATTGAACTATCCGACTTTATTATACTCTCATTTTTCTTTTAAAAAAAATTTCTTCTTAATTGAGATTTTTCTTTGACATCTTCACTCACAGCGTTATAATATAGTTAAGTCAATAAGAAATTTCTATTTTAGATTCCGAGACCGATGAATCCATTCCACTTTAATCAACAAGTCACTGCAATTATGAAGTCAACAGTAACCTTGCCTTATACGAGCTCATAGAAATTGGAGGGAAATCAGTTATGAAAGTCTCTAAAAGGTTAAAAAAAGGGTTAGGGGTAATGGCGTCCCTGGTTTTACTCATCGCAACAAGCCTATATGCAGCTATGGCGGTTCATGCGGAGGAATCCACTCCGATTGCCGCCGGCCCCGGTACCCAGACAATCGGCGCCACATCGTATGCGATCCCAGAAAAAGCACTCTACGTTGATCCCGTTAAGGGCAGCAATGCCAACGCCGGAACACTAACAGCTCCCTTCCAAACCATTCAGAAAGCAGTAGATCATGCAGCCGCAGGTCAGACAATTATTTTAAGAGGCGGAACCTATCATCAAATCGGCATTGCCATAACAAAATCAAACCTGACCCTCCAATCTTATCCCGGTGAAGCTGTCTGGCTTGACGGCTCCACAGTTGTCACCGGATGGGTGCAAGAAGGAACAAGATGGGTACGCTCCGGATGGACCGCCAAGTTTTGCAGTGATCCCACAGACACATGGGGAGCCAAAGACAGCGATTTACCTTGCTGGAGGTTTGTCAAAACTGAGCCCGCCTTTCAGATGGCCCCTCACCCTGATCAGGTATGGATTAACAATGTCCGCCAAGATCAGGTAAAAACACTTGCGGAGGTGTCCGCCGGAAAATTTTATGTTGACTATACCAGCAATAAGCTTTACATAGGCAGCAATCCTGCAGGAGCCGAGGTTCGTGCCAGTGACTTAGGAAGTCCTCTCGGGGCTCCTGTTGGCGGAGCCCCAAAAGGCGCAGCGATCACTGTGGTTGCGCCTAATGTCACAATTCGCGGTATTGGTGTTAGGTGTTATGCCACATGTGTCCCTGACCAGGGTACAATTTACGCCAATGAAGGCGCAAAAGGGCTGCGTCTGGAAAATGTTGAGATTGCTCATAACGCCACAACCGGCTTGAGCCTGTTCGCCGTCAAAAACGCGACGCTCCAAAACGTCTCTTCACATGACAACGGCCTTACCGGAATCGGGGCATGCTATTGCGATTCCTTGACACTTGATCAGGTTTCCGCAACAAGAAATAACGCCGAAAGTTTTAATGTTGCCCCTGTGGCCGCCGGTATAAAAATCCTCAGGTCACGGGATGTAACCGTTTCCAACAGCAAGATATCCGATAACAGAGCCATTGGCCTGTGGTTTGATGAAGACTGCTACACTATGACAGTGCTATCCAATGAAATATCCAACAACAAAATGACCGGTCACGAGGAGAATCACACGATACAGGATCCCGTAACCAAAAAAACGTACACATGCATTAATGAAACCTCAGGACTTATGATTGAGATATCCGGTACAGCCATCGTAGCCAATAACCGGATCACCAATAACGGCACAAACGGGTTTCTTGTCCTAATGTCAGACAACATTCAAATTTACAACAACACCATTACCGGCGGCAAATATCCCCTGGAAGTCAAAAACGGATCAGGCCGGACCAGAACCTGGCAAGCCGGTTTGGACAAGTACTCCCCAGGGTATCCCAAATTATCATGGGTTGTTGATACTATCAAAATTTCAAATAACATCATAGGCAGCGCCGGCAGTACTCTCCTCCTTTTAAAAGATGACACCGGAAAACGAACAGGCGCCATGGGGGTGACCTTAAACGGAAATGTCTATTATCGACCTGACACCTCCTCACCCGGCACCCTGATAAGATGTCTGACACAAAACTACCCAACGCTTGCCGCTTTCAAAACAGCAGCCAAGCAAGACAGTCAATCACTTGAACTTACAGGAGCGGCGCCCTTAACCACCGGCAACTTTGCCACATCAGACCTTCAAAAGAAAGCAGACACAATTGCACAGCCCCTTCCCGCCGATATCGCGGCAGCTTTGAAAGTGGATAAAAATGAAAAGATACTCGGCCCTATCCCCACCGGCACTCAGTCAAACCCACCCGAGGAGAACCCGGACGGAAAACCGGGCGCCAAGCCGAGCGGAAATCTCGACCGAGTTGAATCGGACAAACTATCAGGATGGGCGTGGAATCCGGCAAATCCATCCTCTGCACTGACCGTAAAGTTTCGTGTTTTTGACAGCCACAACAAAGACGTTACAGTTTCACCTATAACCACAACAGCAGATATGTATCGAGCCGATGTTAAAAACGCCGGATATGGCACTGGAAATTATGGCTTTCAGCAAAGTATGAATTGGCTAAAATACGCACCCGGTCAATACAAGGTGGTCGCCTACGCCGTGACCGGATCAACCGAACATGAATTGCCCAATCCAAGAACCTTTACTGTACAACCCATCAGGGGCAATTTAGACCAAGTTACTCAAACCTATATTTCAGCATGGGCGTGGAAGCCAGACTCCCCCAACTCCGCGTTGTCCATAAAATTCAATGTATATAACAGCAGCAATACACTCATTCACAGCGTCTCCGTATCGGCCAATCAACACAGAGCAGATGTGAAAAAAGCCGGATTTGGCACTGGGAATTATGGCTGCACCTATACGATGGACTGGTCAAAATACCCCGCCGGAACGTATCGTGTAGAAGCCTATGCGGTCGATGGCTCCAGTGCTTCTCCAAAATTAGGTGAAAAAACTTACAAGAAATAGCCGCTCTCTCTCCATGGCATTTAATACTTTTTGTGTGCAGCTTCACAAAATATAATTTAAAGGAGATGTAGAAAAATGAATTCCGGTATGGCAAGGCCCCTTTTAAGAAAGACCAGCATATTCTTATTAACAGCAATCCTGCTGGCTGCAAGTATCCCCGGCACTCTTTTCGGCGCCAGTGAGAATCAAGGGACTACCCCCCTGCTGTCAGACAGTTTTAACACCTATCCTTCAGGATCGGCGCCCTCCGGTTGGACCATCAACAAATCCGGCGGCCCCGTTACAATCGAGTCAGTTCCCGCTGCTAATGATAAGAGTTTGAAGCTTACAAAATCCGACACAAACACAGGTTTTTCCGCGGCGCACAAAAAACTCAGCGCACCACAGTCATCCGGTGTTATCACTTACGACACTTGGATCATGACACCTGACGTCCAAAGCGCAAAATTCCTGATGTTGTGGGATCACACCCAAACCAAAATTCCGTTCAAAATAACTTTGCAGAACGATAAGATCATGATCAACGACACGACCCTCATCCAAACCTTTACCGCCAACAAGTGGATCCATATAATTGCGAAGCTGAATATGGATACCAAAAAAGTCGATCTCACCATCAATGATATCCAAAAAGGAACCCATAAGTTTTACGATACCGGCGCAACCAACATCGGTGAAGTCTTGTTCAGCATTCATCCCGGTTTTAAGGGAACCCTGTATGTCAAAAACATGAATGTCACAAAACCCAACGATACCAAAGATCCTATCCAAGATCCTGTTATTGATATCAAAGACCCCAAAGCAACCCCCACTTTCTTTGGTGTGGTCCCCACAGAAAGCTTCAGAATTGCCGACGATGAATGGGCCAGATATAAGGAATTGGGGATACAGGCCCTGCGCATACACCTAATAAATGGTAAAAAATGGGAAGATTACGCTAGCGTTGTTAAAAAAGCGAAGGACAATGGGATCGAAGTCATGATGCTTGTCAGTTATGGGTCCTACAAGAGCACTTGGGAATGGGGAACCGCCAATTGGGGAGGACGGGTCATGACGTATAAGTATGATGACATAAAAAAACTCATTGGCGTTCTCGATGAAGCCGTACCTTATTTTTCCAAGTTGGGGGTGACCACATGGGAAATCTGGAATGAAGAAAACGGCACATGGTACATTGCCGCCAATGACTATGCGAAACTGCTCACAGAGATTTACGAGAAATGCAAATATGGCAGCACGCCTTGGGATCCAAAAGCAACAATTGTATTTGGCGGGATAGACGCCGTTAATGTAGGAGATAAAAATGGCATCAATTTTGGCGCCAAGCAGTATGTTGAACTTTTCTATAAATCAGCCGAGTATAAGGCGTTTAAAACGAAATACGGCCGTTCGCCCTTTGATGCTTTTGGTGTCCATCCGTATAACACTGTTGCCGTAGACCAGAACTGCAAACTCAAATATAACTATTTTCAATCTGCAGTCAAGGGTGTCGCCTTGGATGTCATGGCCGCCAACGGAGACAGCAAAATCCCGGTTTGGATCACTGAGCTTGGCTCTGAACAGAAGAATGACAACATGCAGGCAGCAGAGCTTCGCGCCTACATGGAAACAGCCTATGCTATGCCGGAAGTCCAGCGGTTCCACTATTTTCAATATGTGTACCCTGGTGAAAATTGGGGCCTTGTCAATTGGAACCGGACTCCCCGAAAATCCCTTTTTGAATACCGTGACGTGATCAAAGAATTGAGTTCTAAATAACCCCCAACATCAGTGGATGATGTTGTTCCCCCAAAAGCGCTCAGATGTGCCCAGATGTTACCAAACATATCACCCCTTTTTTCTCATAGAAATGTAATAGAATCCACCGGGAGGAAAGGGTCATGAGAAAATATGTGGTTCTGATTTCTTTAGGGGTGATCCTCATCGTTGGGGCAGCGGTGCTGATTGGAATCAATGTTTTACGGGATCCCGACCCGAAGGCCTTAGTCTCTGAGGCCCTTCAGAAGCTTAACGCAGCTGAGTCTTTCCGTTTTTCCCTTGTCCAGCACGAAATCACGGGGATCCAGGAGAAAGTAACAGCCGACATCGACGGAGAAAAAAGCGGGCAGGATGCCAGTGTGAAAGGGAAGTTGGCAGGCAACGATGTGGAAATGATCTGTTTGGGAGACGACTTTTTGAATCGGGATTTGGTCAATCAAAAATGGATCCGGTATCCTGGTATTGCTCACACGGTTATTCAACAACTCTTCCCGGTGGAATTTAATCCTTCGACTTTACTTGAACTGGATGAGGCTGGCGAGGTGGTGTCCCACGACACAGAGGTGATAAATGAAAAAAAATGTTGGGTATACCACACGACGCCTCAGATCAGCCAAGACAGCCTCAATCGGGAGTGGACCCATTTTTCTGCGATGGTGTATGTTGATAAAAGGTCCCGGAATGTTGCCAGAATTGTTTTGACAGCGGATCATCGGGTTATGGAGCGCAAACTGCGCCTGTGTTTTGATTTTACGTCTATTGGCGAGCAGATAAATATCCCGAGGCCGTGATTGGCCTCGGGATATTTGATTTTCTCGAGTAAATACCATATACTTAATTCTAGAAAAAATGAGAAGGGTAGAATCCTCTGTCTTTCACAGAAGGGAATGTTCATAACATGAAAGTACATGTATACAAGGAAAAAGAAAAGATCGGAAAAGCTGTTGCTCTCTTATTTGCGGCAAAAATAATTGAAAAACCTGACTGCGTATTGGGAATGGCCACCGGCTCGACTCCTTTGCCTGCCTACGAATCTTTGGTTGAACTTCACAATCAAGAGATTATTGATTTCAGCAGAGTGTGTACGTTTAACCTTGATGAATATGTGGGCATCACCCGTGCACATGAACAAAGTTATTATAAGTTTATGTTTGACAATCTCTTTTCAAAGATCAACATTAAGGTTGATAATGTTGCTGTTCCAAATCCCGTATCGGCCGATCTTAATAATGAGTGTATATCTTATGACGCGGCTATAGAGGCAGCAGGCGGAATCGACTTGCAGATACTTGGGATCGGCAACAACGGCCATATCGCTTTTAATGAACCCAGCGAAGTCTTCCCTTTTGGGACTCATATTGTTGACCTCACCGAGAGTACTATTGAAGCGAATAAGCGGTTTTTTGACAATATTGACGATGTCCCGAAAAGGGCCATCACCATGGGTATCGGTTCGATTATGAAAGCAAGAGAGATTGTGATGATCGCCACGGGCAAGGCGAAAGCTGAAGCGGTCAAAGCTATGATAAGCGGCCAGGTTGACCCGCTGTGCCCAGCGTCTGTTTTGCAGCTTCATCCCGCAGTAACAGTGTTCCTCGATGAAGAAGCCTCTTCTCTGCTGGAGGATTGACAGTTGAAGGATATCAACTGCGTTGAAGGATATCAACTGCGTTGAAGGATATCAACTGCATTGATGAGGTATGAGCATGAAGAGAAAGATTGTGTTAAGGGGAGTGTGGGGGCTTCTGGGGCTGGTACTTGCAGCCGGCTTGGTTGTTGTGGGGATCAATGTGATGATGGTGCAGACAAGCAAGCCATATATCTTGGGCGCGGAGCAGGCGAAAGGGGTGCAGGCGGACTGTGTCCTGATTTTGGGCGCCGGGGTATGGGGCGAGACGATGAGCTGGGATCTGCAAGATAGGGTGAATGTGGGCATCGATCTGTACCAAGCCGGAGCGGCAAAAAAGATCCTGATGAGCGGTGACCACAGCCGTGTTAACTACGACGAAGTTAACGCCATGAAAAACCATGCTCTTGAGCGCGGTGTGCCTGCTGAAGATGTTTTTCTGGATCATGCGGGGTTTACGACTTATGAATCCATGTATCGTGCTCGGGACATCTTTTTATGCCAAAAAATTATCATAGTCACTCAGGGGTACCATATGGGGCGCGCTCTGTATACGGCTCGCAATTTGGGTCTTGAAGCCTATGGTGTGACGGCGGATCTTCGGGAATATCAATACATGGAAACGAATCTCTGGCGGGAACGGTTAGCCCGGGTCAAAGCTTTTGGCATGGGGATCGTCAAACCTAAGCCGACTTTTTTGGGCAAGACTATTCCGATAAGTGGCAGCGGACTGGAGAGTCAGGATTAAAGGATTAAGGGGCTGCCCACTCCCAATGCGGGCTTTGCCCGCAAGTGGTCAGTGGTTAGTGGTCAGTGGTCAGTATTGGATTTTCTTGGTACCTTATGGACGCTTCGCGTCCATAAGGTACCAAGGGGGGGCAGACACGCCCTAATCATGTTGTTTTCATGTATATAAAATAAAACTCCTCATAGCTGGATACGTTATATTCCATACAATGCTATATTCCATACAATGCTATATTCCATACTATGAATGCATGAACGTGATGATAGCGTACATCCCACTTTATGGGGAGGAAAATGCACATGGATAATCATTTGGCTAATCATTGGTATTTACTATGGGTCGACAAGGATCATACACTACAGGCTAACAATCAGAAAATATTGGAGCAACAGGGGTATAAAATCCGGCAGGCCTTTACACTGGCTGAAGCACGGTCTATCATCGTTAGAGAACAGCCCCACGTTATCATCCTTGACATCCTGTTACCGGATGGAAACGGATTGGATTTCCTTTGTGAGGTTCGGAAAACTTCAAATGTCCCGGTACTGATACTTACTGCGATGAATACGCCCGCCGATGTCATAAAAGGGCTGAAAGCCGGGGGCGACACCTACCTGCCTAAACCTTATGAACTTCCGGTATTTCTTACACACCTGGAGGCACTTTTGCGTCGGGCATCCATTGTTCCTGATACGATTGTATTCGGCCCATACAGGCTGGAGCCTATGTCGTGCACCGCATATCTGAACGGCGAGAATATGTTTCTGGCACAAAAAGAATTTGCTCTGCTCCAACAATTCCTACAACATCCGGACAAAACAATGAACGCAGAGTATCTGTATAAAAAGGCATGGGGGCGGCCGATGGCAGGTGATCCGCGGGCACTGGGCAATGCGGTTTCACGGTTGCGGCAGAAAATGAAAGGATGCGGCTATACTATTTCAGCTGAATACGGAAACGGGTATCGTTTTGAGCATGGCGACCCATAAATCTAATCTAATAATAATGATACAGGTTGAATGCAGGCTGAATTCCATCATTTTTGAGAGGATTCAATTTCTTTTAGTCCCTACTTGTATAATGTATCTAAAGGAGGGGTGACTATTATGAGAAAATTATTATTAGTTGTATTTATTATTGTGAATTTATTCACTCTTGCATCTTGTTCGGACGTAACCAGTTACGAAAACATTGATTTGATGGGCACTCTACACAAGGAAGGAGATACCTGGGCAATTTACTGGTATCTGTGCGGAAGCGACCTGGAAAGCGAGGGCGGCTTTGCCTCTGCAGACTTGGAAGAGATGCTGGAAGTTGTCTTGCCGGAAGAAGTGACGGTAGTCGTTGAAACCGGCGGCGCTGCGCAGTGGCACAATGAAGCCGTACAGGATAGCGCCTCATGCCGCTTTTTATACAGAGGAGATCAATTTGAGCTGCTGGACGTTCTCTCGCAGCGCAATATGGGTGACAGCAAGACGTTGGAGGATTTCCTGCGTTTTTGCAACACGGAATACCCAGCTGACCATCAGGCAGTGATCATATGGAACCATGGCGGCGGCAGTCTGTCTGGCGCGGCTTTTGACGAGCTTTATGAAATGGATTCACTTTCGCTCACGGAAATGCATACGGCCTTTGATAATGTTTTCTCGCTTTCTGAGGATAACCCGCCCCTTGAAATGATCGGCTTTGACGCCTGTCTGATGGCTACCATAGATACAGCCAATAATTTTCGCGATATCGCTCGATATATGGTCGCTTCCGAAGAATCCGAGCCAGGGTGCGGCTGGGATTATACAGGGTTTTTAAAAGCCCTGGCGGATGAGCCCCGCCTAAATGGGGCCATGCTCGGCAAAGTGATCTGCGATACGTACGCCGCCGGATGCTCGGCTATTTGGCAGGATGGTGAGATAACGTTGTCTGTAATTGATTTAACGCGCATCGGCCCCCTGTTGGCAGCCTATCATAATACGGGTGTCGAGGCGTTGGCAGCGGCGTGTGATGACCCCGAATTTTTAAGCTATTTCGGGCGAGGGGCCGACTCCGCCGAAAAATATGGCCCAAACGATAAAAGCGAAGGGTACACCAATATGGTAGACTTTGGAGATCTCTCGCAGGTGTCTTCCGGCTATCTGCCTAAAACTGCACATACAGTTGACAGGGCCCTTAAGAACTGCGTGGTATACACAATAAATGGTTCTTACCGGTCACAGGCCAGAGGATTGTCCTGTTATTATCCCTATGATATGGGATCTGAAAGTTTTAAGTTTTACTCTCAAGTATCGGCCAGTCCGGCAAGATGCTATTTATATGAATTTCTTATCACGGGGCAGCTTACACAGGAAGGATCTAAATACGCCCAAACCATGCAATATATGACAATGCCTGAATTTAAGCCCCCATCCGCGCCGCGGATTGGGGTTCAGGATACCCTGCCTGTTGTCCCGTCTATTCAGGGTATCGATTTGGAAGATTACCCTGTCAGTGTAGACCAAGACGGGAGCGCGACACTGAATATAGGCACGCAGAACGCGAATGTTTTATCAGGGGTCTATTTTGAGCTTGCCTATTACAGCGAAGAAAACGATATTATCCTACTCCTCGGTCGGGACAATGACATTGATGCTGATTGGGAAAATGGTATATTTCGCGATAATTTTCGAGGGGTTTGGGGTGCGATCGACGGTAATATCGTATATATGGAGCTAACTTATGAATGTGATGATTATGTTTTATTTTCAGTGCCGATTATCTTAAACGGTGAGGAATGCTCTTTGCGGGTGTGCTATAATTACACCCGCGAAAAATATGAAATCTTAGGGGCCCGCCGGGGTCTTGACGACAACGGCATGTCGGATAAGAATCTTATCACGCTAAAGCCCGGGGATACGGTCACGACACTACATTATATTCTCAGCCTCTCGGGCGATGAAGATGCGCCGCAGCAGGTCGAGATGGACACTTTTACAGTCACACAGACAACATCCTTCGCGGAGGAGAATCTCGGAGACGGCACGTTTGTGCTGTGTTTCGAAATGGTAGACGCGAGGAACAACTCCATGTACGCCACTCCCGTATATATAACGGTAGAGAACTCTATGATTTATATTGAAACCGAGTAGATTTTATCAAGCAGGATTAATTGCGGGGATGAATCCTAATCACAGCATCAAGTCTATTGAACTTTGCTTTGATAGAATCAGCTGTCGCTTGCGACACACCAGAAACAAGTATCTTGGGCACAGATTCTACAAGGTTTTGCGTTTCCCGGAAGGGGAGACCGGTGATTTCACGCACAACTTTCATGACTTGGAAACTGTCACCATCGATTTCAATTAATTCAACATCATAAGTTGTTCTTGGCGACATGCGATTCGCACCATGAGGCCTATCCTTGATGGGTCTTTCGGGTCTTTGCTCTCTAACCTGTCTTTGTCCTATGGAAGCTTCTTTATTTGTCATGGGCCTATTTGTCATGGGCCTATTTGTCATGGGCCTATTTGTCATGGGCCTATTTGTCATGGGCCTACCTGTCATGGGCCTATCTGTCATGGGCCTATCTGTCATGGGCCTATCATCTGTCATGGGCCTATCTGTCGTGGGCCTATTTGTCATGGATCTTCTCTCCGTCATGGATCCATCCGTCATCGATCTATCCGTCATTGATCCATCTGTCATCGATCTTCTACTTGTCATGGATCTTCTATCTGTCATCGATCGATCTGTCATCAATCTTCTTTCTGCCATAGACTTATCTGCCATGGACCTATCTGCCATAGATCCATTTGTCATGGATCTTCTTTCTGTCATGGATCCATTTGTCATGGATCTTCTTTCTGTCATAGATCTTTCTGTCATAGGCGGTCTACCTGACACAGGGCCGCCTGGAAGAGGCTGTTTTCTGGAAGGAGAAACTGACCTGTCTCGTGGCAAATCAGAGGCAGACATACGAGAAGATTTCTTGGCCGATACTTCATCCATGGTTTCTCGTTGGGGTGGGGACCAGGGCGAAGGCTGATATCTGTCAGGGGTTGTTTCACGAGATCTGGGGGAGATCTGATTTTGAAGATTCTGAGCAGGATCCTTATGGGAGGACCCTTTATGGGGTCGATCCTTATGGGATCCAAGCTTCTTGCTGCGTTTGGCAGTTGTTTCGGGAAGGCTGGTAAGTTCTTTATGCTCAGAGGTTTCCCAAAGTGAGGCGACTTTACTCGGATCGTCTGGAGTTGGGCGGTTGTGAGGGTGAGAACGTCTTTCCGAATCTTGAGTAGCCTTTCTGGCGGCAGCCCCTCTTGCCATAATACCTTGAGGCGGCCCCTCCTCGACCTTCACAGCCTTCCTGCCGACGGTTCTTCCGTCAACAGCAACCCCTCTTGAGGCGGTTTCTCGAGCGGCGGCTCCCCGGGCAGCTATACCTCTTTTCTCAGCAGGTTCTCGGGATGCGGCCTCTCTTGCTGATACTTCCTCATTACGGTCAACAGATCCTGATGACAAAGGTCTGGGAGGGGAAACTGGGGGTGGGGGTGGGGGTGGGGCAGCAGAATCCGGATGCGCAAATTCTGCTCGTAAAGAAGGAGAAACAGGGCGGGCTTGATCCAGAGGAACAGAAGAGGGGGAAGGGCGAACAGGAACACCCGCAGGAGAAGAGGCCTCATTTATATCTGAAATATTTCCCATGTCTGAAGTATTTCCGCTCAAAATGTTTTTATTGGCGGATAGGCTTTCCCAAAGGGGCGGAGGCTCCTTAGACGAATACTGTCCGTTTACGGCATCTTGGGAATTGAAGGTCGCCTTATCCATGGTTTTTTCATTCCATTTTATTTCAGGAACATTTTTAGCTTTGACGGTTTCAAAGTCGTGAAGATTTTTATGATAGATGTTATTGGCTTCTATGGTCACAGCCACGGAAAGGGCGAACCCCAATCCAACGGGAAGAAGCCCATACAAGAGCACCAGAGTCGAAACTTCCGTGATGGGAAGCAATAAAACAGCGATGGTAATGGGAATAGCTAAGCAGAATAATAACACTATGCTTAGAACTCCCCATAGCCATAACCCATCAAAAATAGTTTTAGGGGATTGATTGGGCTTCCATGACCAGTACTGAACTTTTTTGCAGGATGGACATCTCACATTGGCGTTCAAAAAGTAGTATTTTCTTTCGGAAAAGGCTTGCTGATAGCCAACCAGCGGCACCTGAGAGGGTTTCGCGCTAAATATCTCCTCAAGATCCTGTTTTTGGCCTGCCCGGGAGGAAGGGTCCCCCTTCAGGAGATCAGATGACCCCATCTTGGATTGCCATGGCGTAATATGCCCGCAGTATTCACAAGCAAACCGATACGAAAACAGTTCGACTTTTTTTCCCATAAGAACATTCTCCCATAAGAGTGATCATAAAGCAACCCTCTGCTTTACCTGTATTCGTAAAAACTGCACATATACCTTCATCGTCATATTCTTTCTCCTGACTCCTACTCTAAAACTACCGGTATCCCTTGTGGACTTGTTACAGTATATTTCACTGTCATAGACTTCGATTCAGCTGGCTCCAAGGTGAACTTCCATGTCAGAATACCAGTATCCTGAACCATATCCGCCTCCGAAATCTCTATCACATTTACAGTAATTTGTTTGTTTGCCGAAATTGGAACCTGATCCTTCAGCTCAATTTCAATAGGAAAGGGTTTCAGGTTGCGTACCGTGAGTTCCCACTGGCGGGTTTGTTTCATATTTCCACCGGTCAATGTCTTGGCCGTAAAATCTTTGCCGCGAATCCGAGTTACAATTACCGATTTATCCGGCCCCAGCGATAGGTCCATTGTCTCATCAGCCCGGAGCGGATCAATATGGGTTTTGCCTACATAGCGGTTCTCAAAAAAAACAGTGGCTTCACCGGCAACAAGGTTCAAGTGTTCCCACCCACTGACCGCAGCTAACAGGAACACTTCGCGCTCCAGCTTGCGAATGCTGTAATAGCGGTATTTTGCCGGTAAAGAATGCTCCACAATCTTCACATCCTGTCCCTCATCGCCGGATGCGAGGGTATAAGGTGCGGTAATCGTATATTCTACACTGGTTATTGAGTCAGTCGTCTTCACAGCCGATTCCGGTCCCTCTGGGATCGCAGGCAGCTCCCCGGTATACATAAGGGCTATGGCCTCATCTTCAGTAAACAGCCCTTCTTCTACATGCGCTGCCGACGAGTAGCGGCGGCGGGATAAGGAAGGTTTCACCAGCAATTCTTTCTGAAAATCAAGATGCCACGGGTGCAGCTCAGGGCATGTGCCGTTTAGACTGGGATTTCCGGTGGAAAGGCTTAATTTAACATTTTCCCAGGTCTCCCCGGAATTTTGCGAGATTCTCCCTTTATAATATAAGGATATGTCGCTGGAAACATCTTTGACCCGGATATCATAAAATGGCTTCCAACTTGCCTTGTTGACAAAATAGGATAGGGCCAATGTTTTTTCAGAAACGGTGTCATCACTCTCTTCATCCAGTGAAACCGTAACGGTAACATCGCTTACGGGTTCAGGCTTCTTTTGGTCAAAGCTGCCAAGCTGGCTCCGAACCGCGTCAATTTGAGTATTTAGATCCTCTATCTGCTCTTGGCATGTCATACGCACATCCCGGATAACAGACATCCTTTCGTTGTAGAATAAGACAGTGGACTTTAGGTCTTCCGCCTTCAACCCTGACTCTTGACCGGCAATCTCCATGTTTTTAGCAAACAGGGTTTCTTCCAAAGCCCCCAGTTCGATTTTGTTTTTTTCCCGGAGCAGGTGACTCTCCAAGTCCTTCAGTTTCTTCCGAAGGGCTGTGATTTCCTCAGTCTGATCCTCAGGCTGCAGATGATTTATTGCGTATTCAACTGAACGGATGGCTACACCGTCTTCGGTAGAGACTTGGATGCTCTCTGATTCCAGTTCGGCAGGTAATCCCGCAAATACAAAGCTCTGTACACCTGCGGTAAGTGGCAGCCTGGCGGTTCGGGTAACCTGCGCACCGGATAAATAAACCATCACCTCGGAGATCTGGCTTTCAATGGAGATTGATGTTAAAGTCGTCTTTTTCAAAGATATCATCCTTTTTTATGGTATGTATTTTTATATTAGCATAGCATTGTTCAAAGAGCTCGTCAATGTGAGAATTAGGATTATACCTATCGATATATGATATTATAGAGACAATACGCCGGAAAGCGAGTGTTAAAACTGCGACTGTCAACACCCCTATCAGATATAAATAGCCAACCCTCAGCGGCCACCGGAGTTTTGCTCATAGGAGGACACAGCCGACGCATGGGCAAGGATAAACTGGGGTTGATGTTGAACGGACAAACCTTGGCTGACCGGGGAATAGCTGTTTTGCACACATGCTTTAAGGAAGTTCTCATCAGTATGCGGCCTGGTCAAGCAGATATCTTTCAGCTGTCTGAAAAATTAATCGGCAGACCCACCTTAATTGAAGATCCGATTCCCAACAAAGGCCCTTTGGGAGCCTTATATGCTGCTCTGCAGGCGTCGGCCCATGACTGGGTCTTTCTTGCAGCCTGCGACATGCCGTGCTTTTCACCTGACAGCATCCGTGAATTAGCTCAATTTTTACCGCGAACTCATGATAAAAATCCGCCTCAGGCTGATGAAAAACCCCGCCCACAATTGATTGTGGCCCGCGCTCACGGAATCTATCAAATGCTGCATGGATTTTATCATCGGTCCCTTCTGCCCATTGTGCAAGAACATCTTATCCATAACCGTCTCAAGCTTTCCGACCTCATCCCCGAAGGTCATGCGCACATCGTGGATTGGCGGACAGATGAGGCGTGTTTTAAAAACATCAATACCCCACAGGAGTGGGAAGAATTTTTGGCCAAAGCAAAAGAGTGATCCTCTTAATAGGGAATATTTTCATGCGAAAAAGGGATTGACAATACGACCCTGATATTATATACTGATTTCAGTTTTAATAAAGTTTAATTTACGATAAAACGTCTTTGATATCTGTTGACATATCTTTTTATTGCATTATAACTATCGTAAATTTTACCCTTGAGATACTTAATTTGAGTCCTTGACTCAGTAGGCTTGAGAAAATTTTCACAATCAAAAGGAGACCAGACAGACAAAAAGGAGGACATGCCCTTGAAAAGACGATGGGGACAAGGCCTGCTCAGCGGCCTGATCATGTTGATTCTGCTCATTCCATCATTTCCCTTAACTCTCATCGCCGCGCCCTTATCACAGATCCAGGTTGTCGAGCCAGGGGGCACCCGCTACTACGACACAACCGGCGCAGAGGTGACCACAGGATCACCCGTTCTGGGGAGTGATAATGTTGTTGTCTCGACAAGCAAAACTGTTGAAGGCACAGATGCAGAGAACGAATTCATAGTCACCCTGGACATTAAGACATCCGTAGATATTACAGATGTTAAGATGTCGGCCGACGCGGCTGTGGTGCTTATCCTCGATATCTCCAATTCTATGGCAATCCCGACCGACTACATGCCGGCACTGAGAACCGCAGCAGCCAATTTCGTGGACGACTTTGCCCAAGAAGCAGGGGATTCATCACGTTACATCTCTCTGGTCACTTTCGCAACTACCGCAAAAATCCAAATAGGCTGGATCGATATTACTCAACCTTCAAATCTGACTACAGTAAAAAATCTCATCAGCACCTTGCAAGTAGACGGCGGCACTTTTATGCAAGGAGGGCTTCAAATGGCCCGCAATCTGTTGAGAACAGACGCGCTTCCCAACGGAAAAAATGGCTCGCCTATTGAAAATCGATCCGTGATTCTGTTTACCGACGGGGAAGCCACCTACCGCAATCCGACAACAACCTATGACGCGTACACCACCGGCGCGTCACTCACTCAAAACGGGGGACTCGGCAACGCTGCGGATCCCACAATTGAAACAACAAAACAACTCACTGTCGACATGGCGGAGGTTGTCAAAAACAGCGGATCCTTCGCGGGACTCACTACACCCCGAAACAAATACGACGCGATACTCTATACTGTTGCTTTTGGGAATGAATCCCCTGTCACCTGGCTGAAAAACAACATTGCCACCAATTCCTCTTACGCCTATGAAGCTTCCAACGCCAGCCAACTCAACAGCGTCTTTGCGGCGATTAACAAACGGATTGAGAGCTGGGCTCAGGCCTGGATCGTCAAGGATCCTATGGGACCCAACATTGAATTTCTCCAATCCATTTCCCAAAACGATATCAACAGCGGTCTCCTGAAGTTTGAAAACAACACGCTGGAATGGGATCTGAAACAAGCGAGCCCCACTTCATTCCTCAACAACATCTATACCTTTAGCTATAGCTACCTCATCAGACTGGATACTACAGCGAGCACTTTCGTGCCCGACGTCCCAAATCCCGTCAGCCAGGACACCCATCTGACCTATATCATGATTGTGGATAACAAGGTCGACGGAGACCTTTACACAGCCGCCCTCGCCCCAGCGTCGGTCAAGGGGTTCGCCGGAATCCTGGATTTCACAAAAGTCGGCGCAAGCAACACACCCCTGGCAGGATGCGAATTCACACTGACAAACCTGATTCAGGGTAAGCCCAGCTATACAGCCGCCTCAGCCGCCGACACAGGCGCCGTCCATTTTGCCGGCATCCCCTCAGGTCACACCTACCACCTGACAGAAACCGCTCTCCCCAATGGCATGACAGATCTCTACCATCTAAATCATGAGATTCTGACAGTGACAGTCTCTTTGGGCCAGGTAACTGTCACAAACTCCCTCGGCGAAGCTCTCGACCCCGATTTTGAGTTCGTCAATCAGAAGAAGACAATCGACTTCATTTTTACCAAAATCGACGGCAACATCTATGCACAACATAACAAGAAAATCGTCGTTTTGCCCGGAGCCGAATTCGCCGTCTTCCAATGCACAGACCCCGGAAACAAACACGAACTCATCCCGGCGAATGTGATTAATGAAACACAAACAAGCCTCTCTTGGCAGCCTTACAACCTGAGTCCAACACCCGGACACTCTTCCAACAGAGTTACAAGCAATGCCGATGGTGTTGTGACCCTCAGTTTAGCAGATGGTCACTATATGTTGATCGAGACACAGGCCCCCAGCCTGAACGGAGAGTTATATGTCCTTCCCTCCGGCCAATGGGCCATAGATGTCTCCGGCGCACGGGCCAAACAGATTGAGATTATTGCGGTTCCAGGCGCCAATGGCCAGCAGCCGCCGGCCTTCACCTCAGACAACAAGCTGCCAAATCTGCGACAACAGGAATTGCCCCTGACAGGGGGATGGGAAATAGCTTTCATCAGCATAGGCGGCATCCTCCTGGTACTTGGTATCACCGCAGGCGTGATGTACTACCAGAAGCGTTTCCTCGCTCAATATCGATATAGAAGCTAATGTTCAAGGTTCGAGAAGTCAATTTCGATCCGTAAATAACACCCCTGAAAGGAGGTGAGGCGTCAGTAGATTTAAGAGTCGCCTTGACTATCCCGGAATACCAACCAATTAACAATGAAAATTAAGGAGAAGATGAAAAACTATGTTTAAAACTAAAAAGGCAATTTCAGTTCTATTGACCCTCGTTCTCGTACTCAGCATGAGTGTCACAACCCTTTGGGCAGCCCCCGGCGATGTGGTCGATCCCACAGCACCTGTATCTTTGACAGTCCACAAGTACCTGTCAGAAGTCCCCTCCACGACTTTTGGCGATGGCTTAACACCTCCCAGCATCCCTAACCTCGCCCCGGCCCCTGGCGTTACATTCACACTGACGGAATTAGTCAATGTCACACAAGACACTACAATTGATAATTGCCAAAAAGGCACTTTCAAATTAGAAGGCACAACCAATGGCGCCGGTGAAATCGTCTGGAGTACAGCCCAGAACGCCCTGAAACAGGGATTCTATATCCTCGAAGAAACCTACTCCCCCTACAACGGCACTGTCAGCGCCAGCAACCCGAACGGCAAAATCGCGGCAAAAGCAGCCCCAAGCATTGTCACCTTGCCCTTTGGAATGTTAGGAACCAATGGCACCGAATACAACTACAATGTCCACGTCTATCCTAAGAATGTTACAGACGACAACTACAAGAAAACTGTTGTCAGCGGCGCCGATGTTTACAAACCTGGGGATGCCGTAGAATGGCAGATTGAAACTCCTATCAGCAGCCAGGATACAAAAGCCTATAAAGTGACAGACCAGTTAGATTCCCGATTGACCTATCAAAGCGCCAGCGTCAAAATGCTGATTCCTAACTCAAGTTCGCCATCAGCCGCCATGAGCGAAGGCAGCGACTATACCTTGACTCATGTCAACGGATTGGTCACCGTAACCCTGACAAGCGACGGACTCGCCAAAGCGAAAGAAAATAAAGTGATCTTCATTCAAATCAACATTCAGACAAAAGTCAATGACACAGCTTTCCAGGCCGGGGATAACGACGCCATTGTCAACGGCGCGCAGCTCTCCTTCACAAATGACGGCAGCAGTGAAGAACAAAAGATCGATATCCCGACACCGGCCACCATCACCCTGTCCAACCTGGAAATCTTAAAAACCGATAAAAAAGGTGATGTCCTGGCAGATGCACAGTTCAAGATTGCCGCAACCGAAGGAAACGCTCTTGCCGGCACATTCATGAAAGATTCCCAAGGCAATGAACTCATTCTCACAACCGATGCCCAAGGAAGAGCCTCTGCCTCCGGAATGCCTTTCAGTGAAGTCAACGCCGATGGAAGCATCAACGTGTATTTAGTAGAAATCAAGGCTCCTAACGGTTACGAACTGCCTCAAGTCTCCTCCATAGGAGGCGGAACTCAACCCGTTATTTACAAAGTTGTCATGGAGAAAGGCACATCTGTAACCATCACAGCCTCTTCCGGACAACAGATCACCTATAATCCATTCTCCGGCGGCATGACCATCAAGAACCTGAAGCCCGGAGAAGGCGGCCTCAGACTTCCGGTCACAGGCGGAACAGGCACCATCATTTTCACCCTGATAGGCCTTGCCCTGATCGTTAGCGCAACTCTCATCTTTGTGAAAACAAGGAGAGCCTCCAGCAAGTAAAAACACACAATAAAAGGCTAAAGTTCAGAATGCACAAGGGTTCAGAACAAACAACAAACATGGGGATTAATCGTGTTAATCCCCATGTTCTTCCTTACAAGAAAAGTATAAAAAAGGAAGGAGGGGGATCAAAATCCGTGTAAACATGCCGCCTCAGACAAACACTCAGACAAACACTCAGACAAATACTCAGACAAATACCCAGACAAATACTCAGACACATACTCAGATAAATACTCAGACAAACACAGACAAGAAAACAAGCCGGAAGATACCCAAATTCTTTATCAACCTCTCCTTACTCATCCTCATTGTTCTAGGCACAGCCGTTTTATTGTATCCTACCATCAGCAACTGGTACCAAACACAAAAACACCAAGATATGATCAACACTTATAAGTCTGACAGCATCCACTTACCAGAGAAAGTTCTCGAACAGGAATGGCAAAAGGCTGTTGAGTATAATGAGAGCTTAATCGGGAAACCCGTCAAAGACCCGTTTCTTCCAGGCAGTGGGATGGCTCTTGCCGGCGATTACATGGACGTACTTAACATCAACGGTATTATGGGATACATTGATATCCCCATCATCAATGTTCATCTCCCCATCTATCATGGCACAAGTGATGAAGCCCTGAACAAAGGAGTTGGACACATTGAGAGCACAGCTTTCCCCATCGGCAGTGAGGGAATCAATCCCATATTATCAGCACACACCGGCATCCCCAGTGCAAAACTTTTTTCAGACCTCGTGCAGATGAAACTAGGCGATATGTTTTCCGTTCGGGTTTTGAATCGCACAATGTACTACAAAGTGGACAACATTCAAGTGATTTTACCGGAAGAAACAAAGAATTTGGCTCCTGTCCCCGGCAAAGATTATGTTACTTTGATCACATGCACCCCTTATGGAATTAACAGTCACCGTTTGGTGGTGAGAGGGGAGCGCTGTTACGAAATAGCAGACAGTCTTATTTTAGACAACACGACATTGTTGTGGACGATCTTGCTAATCTGCTCCAGTTGGATGGCGTTGATGCTCCTATTTATGATCATCATCAGACACCTGAAACAGCAAACAAAGCCGGATCGGAGGACGGCATAGCACACTTGAGAACACCAGCCTGAATTCTGGATACTGAATACTTGCGGTCGGAGACCGCATTAGGAGTGAAGAGGATTGCCTACACAAACAAAATATATACCTGAATCATCATCTACATCTACATCTAAACCTACATCTAAATCTACATCATCTAAATCTACATCCAGAACAATTATCCAAGTCGCCGCCGCACTTATCTTCCTGGCCGGAATCGGGATCTTCGCTTATCCCTATATCATGCAACTCCTCTATGATAGGGGAGTGACAGCAATCGTGCACTCTTTTGAAGCAGACAGGCAAAACCAAGATCCTCGCCTGGAAGCGCTCTACCAAAAAATGATTGAAGAAAATCAGTCCCTCTACGAAAATGGTCAAATGAACCTAGTGGATCCCTTTTCTTACGAACAACCAGGGCTCGATTTGACCGAGTATGGACTGAGTGACAACATCATGGGATATATCTCTATCCCAAAAATCGAGGTTCTGCTTCCCATCCATCTCGGCGCAAGTACAGAGAATATGAAACAGGGAGCCGTTCACCTAACACAGACTTCCTATTCCGTTGGCGGCCCCAACACAAACAGCGTGATTGCCGCCCACAGAGGATATAGCAAGGCGCTGATGTTTAGAAAAATCGACCTTTTAGAAATAGGGGATTCTGTTAAAATAAGAAACTTCCGCGAAGAACTTGATTATGAAGTTACGGATATCAAAATCATTGATCCCCACGACAGTCAGGAAATTCTCATTCAACCGGAAAAAGAACTGGTAACCCTTATGTCGTGCCATCCTTTCCCTGGCAATAAATTGCGCTATCTTGTGTATTGCGAACGGGTGACCGGCTCTGATAATTCCGGCAAACAGCTGCAAGATATCTGATGAATCCCTAAGACGAACTTAAGAACTTGTACACACAATACACGAGCAATGCCCGAGGAGGTTCATTATGATGTTAGCTGAACAACTCTTCAGCCAGTTGGAGGATACCAGCCTTGGTACACAGCGAGCCACAGTACAGCGAGCCACAGTACAGCAAGCCAAGGATACCGACCCCAGCTGTAGAACAATACCAGCCTCTGCCGAAAAATATAAGACAGCACAACTGAGAAAAACCCCCCCTGCAGGGTATCAGGCGGCACAGCCGAGAAAACCTGCACCAACAGCAAAATATCAGCCGGCACACCTGAGAACACCGGCGCCAACCGCAGCATATCCGCCAACACAACCGAGAACACCGGCGCCAACCGCAGCATATCCGCCCTACAAGGAAATGAAAAATCCCAATACACAAAATAGCTCTATATCATCTGAACATAAGCCTATTATACATCCTATACATCAACATCACCCCTCATATCCTGAGCCGCATATTGAGAAAAAACAGCTCAATCCAATCCAAATTCCCAAGATCAAATACGTTTTGATTGGCCTTTTGCTATCCCTGCTGACAGCAGGATTTGCCACTTTCAAATTGATCAGCAAATACGAAATCTCAGGCAACTATGATATAAGCCGGTATGAAAGCATTTTATCCGAAACAGAAAAACAAGAATGGCAGACCAAGCAAGCTAAACCTCAGGAGGTTTTTCTCCAACTCAACACGAAGATAGATGTTACCAACCGCTCTATGGCGAATGTGCGCCTCATTAATCCCCCTTATAGCCATTATCGCTACCAAATTAAACTTGTACTGACCGGACAAAATGATGTACTCTATCAAGCCACTATAGATCCAGGCACAGTTATTGAATTTGCTGAGCTGACCCAATCTTTAGCGCCAGGAGATCACAGCGCACTCGTGTCTTATGAGTTTTTAGACAGCAGGGGAAAAGTCGTTGGGACAAGTCAAGTAGATGTGACGTTGGACGTGGGGATATGGTGTTGAAAAGAGGATTATAAAAGGGAATCCAAAATCTCCGCAGCATCTTTCACAAGGCATGGGCATATGACTTGTACCCGTTCCGGAAAAAGAGAAAGTGATCTGTTGACTCTAATATTTCTACGTGCTAGAATTATATCGAATTAAAAATGCGTATATACGCATAAATACTTGGAGATCGTTATGGTTATTGAGAGACCAAAATATTTAAACAAACTCATCGAAAAGAGAGAAAATGGTTTCATTAAAGTTATTACCGGTGTGCGCAGATGCGGAAAGTCCTATCTTCTTCTTAACCTTTACTATGATTATCTGAATTCTGATCGTGTTGATGATAAGTACATCATTCAATTAGCACTGGACGAAGCAAGAAATGCCAAATACAGAAACCCTTTGGAACTTGATCGGTATATAAGAGAACAAATCATCGAAAAGAATCATATGTACTATGTGTTTCTGGACGAAATTCAAAAGGTCGTTGAGATACAGAATCCCCATATTAATGATCCGAATGCAAAAATAGGATTTGTTGATGTTTTGCTTGGCCTTATGAAAATCAAGAATGTTGATCTTTATGTAACTGGCAGCAACTCAAAAATGCTGTCCTCCGATATAGTGACCGAATTTAGAGACAGGGGCGATGAGATCAAAGTAAACCCATTGACGTTCAAAGAGTTCTACGGCGCATATAACAGGGAGAAAGGAAATGCATGGAGAGAATACTATACCTATGGTGGTATGCCAGTGGTTTTATCCAGAAAAACGCATGAAGACAAAAGCAAATATTTGAAAGACCTCTTTGACAAAACATATATTACCGATGTTATTGAACGACACAGGATTGCGAATGAGAAAGAGATTCTGGAAGAGCTTCTGAATATCGTTTCGTCTTCAATCGGCTCGTTTACGAATCCGACAAAACTTTCAAACACTTTTAGGAGTGTCAAAAATATTAAAATCTCATCAATGACAATCAATACCTATCTGGACTACTTTATTGATGCTTTTATTATCTGCAAATCATACCGATATGATATTAAAGGAAAAAAATATATAGATACTCCTTTAAAATATTACTTTACTGATGTTGGCCTCAGAAATGCCCGGCTGAATTTCCGTCAGCAGGAAGAAAATCACATCATGGAAAATATCATTTATAATGAGCTTGCAGCAAGAGCCTTTGATATTGATGTCGGTGTTGTCGAATACAATCACAGAAACAAGGATGGGAAAAGTCGACGTTCACACCTGGAAGTGGACTTTATAGCCAATAAAGATAGCAGACGTTATTATATTCAATCAGCGCTTTCTATTGCGGAAGAAGAAAAGAGAAAACAAGAAACCAATTCACTGTACCGAATCAATGATTCTTTCAAGAAAATTGTCGTTGTAAAAGATGATATTATTCCATGGCATGACGAAAAAGGCATTCTTTATATCGGTATTAAGCAATTCTTATTAGATGAAGGCACCATGGCTTTATAAATGGCGATGGAAGCCGGAATAGTATGGTCAGGTATATTTGTAACGCATCGCATTATATTGCAGACCGGCCAGCCAGTTTTGCGATCTTGGCTAAACATATTATGCCAAAGGAAAATACCTTTTTTCAAGAATGGCTCCAAGATACACTTCGCCTTCTAAAAGCCAAATTTCCGTGTCCTTATGATGTATACAACCTTAATTTTGAGGAATCCGAAGATTTTTATGATTCATCACCAGAACATCCCATTCCAAGGGAGTTTCTTTTTGAGAATGATTTTGATTATGAGAAAAACGGCTTGATATCATGCAACTCTTTCCTTAGTAAGCTGGATTGGAAAAATAATCCTTATCTTTGTCCTTCTGACGAGTGGAAGTAGTTATTCCGCGTTTCTCATTAAAATGCATGATTTATTTTTACTTAATCATAATAAACATAATTAACTTAAAAACAATAAAAGTCGTTATGACGACGGACCTGTAAAAGGAGAGCGACTCATGGAAAACACCCATACTGAGACTCATACCCCCATTGATTCCCAAATCGAAAGAGCCCTGCAGGCTCTGGAACAGTTCATGTCCATGACCCAGGAACAAGTAGACGCCATCGTCAAATCCATGGCCATGGCCGGGCTGAGCCGCCATATGGATCTGGCCCACGCGGCGATCCAAGAAACCGGGCGAGGTGTTTTTGAAGACAAAGTCACCAAAAACATTTTCGCCACTGAGTACATTTATCACAGCATCAAATACGAAAAAACCGTCGGTATTGTCGACGATAATGATTATGAAGACTACGTGGAAGTGGCCGAACCTGTCGGCGTCATTGCCGCCGTGACCCCGGTCACCAATCCCACCTCCACCACCATGTTCAAGGCCATTATCGCCCTCAAGACCCGCAACCCCATTATTTTTGCCTTTCATCCGGGAGCTCAGGCCTCCAGCAGCCTGGCCGCCCGCATCGTGCTGGACGCGGCCTTGGCGGCCGGAGCGCCCGCGGAGTGTATCCAATGGGTGGAACAGCCCTCCGTGGACGCCACCCGCTATCTGATGAACCACAAAGACATCGCCTTGGTGCTGGCCACCGGAGGCAGCGGCATGGTCCGCGCGGCCTACAGCACAGGTAAACCCGCCTTGGGGGTAGGGCCCGGCAATGTTCCATGCTATATTGAGAAGACCGCCGACGTGCCTCAGGCCTGTACAGATCTGATCCTGTCCAAGACTTTTGACAACGGCATGATCTGCGCGTCGGAACAGGCCGTCATTGTGGATCAGGCCATTGCGGACACTGTGGAAGAATATTTGCAGGAAAACGCCTGCTATTTTCTCAGTCCCGAAGAAATCGAAAAAGTCCAAAAAACAGCCATATCCCCCGACTTTGACGCCATAAGCCCGGATATCGTGGGCAAAAGCGCCTTTGAAATCGCCTCCCGTTCCGGGATTGAAGTGGGGGAGAATACGAAGATTCTGGTGGCGCCTTTAGAAGGTGTTGGCCCCGACTACCCTCTCTCCCGGGAAAAACTCAGCCCCATTCTGGCCTACTATGTTGTGCCCAGCACCGAAGACGGCCTCAAGCGGGCAGAAGAGATGGTTCACTTCGGCGGCATGGGACATTCCGCCGTCATTCACTCCTCGGATCAAGGGATCATTGAGGAATACTCCCGGCGCATGAAAACCGGCCGCATTATTGTCAATTCTCCCTCCTCTCAGGGCGCCATTGGCGATATCTATAATACCAATATGCCCTCCCTGACCCTAGGCTGCGGCTCTTACGGACAAAACTCCACCACCTCCAATGTGACAGCCGTGAACCTGATCAACAAGAAAAAGGTTGCTATGAGAAGGGTGAACATGCAATGGTTTAAAATCCCATCCAAAATCTATTTTGAATTTGAATCAGCTCAATACCTGGCAAAAATGCCTGACATCTCCCGGGCCTTCATTGTGACGGATACCATCATGGATGAGTTGGGTTATGTTAAGAAAATTCTTTACTATTTGCGCAAACGCCAACAGTATGCCCATTCGGAAGTCTTCACTGATGTAGAACCTGACCCCTCTATCGAAACAGTCATGCGGGGCGTGGCCGCCATGAACACCTATAAACCTGATGTCATCATCGCCTTGGGCGGCGGTTCCGTCATTGACGCCGCCAAGGCCATGTGGCTGTTCTATGAAAATCCGGAGATTGATTTTGACGCACTAACCCTGAAGTTCATGGACATACGCAAAAGAATCTACAAATACCCGTTCCTGGGTAAGAAGGCTCAAATGGTAGCTATCCCGACCACCAGCGGTACAGGATCCGAAGTCACCTCCTTCGCCGTGATCACAGACTCCCGCACCGGTACCAAATACCCTCTGGCCGACTACGAACTCACCCCCGACGTAGCTATCATTGACCCTGACTTTGTCATGTCCGTACCTCCGGCAGTTACCGCCGATACAGGACTCGACGTCCTCACCCATGCCATTGAAGCCTACGTCTCCGTCATGGCCTCAGATTATACAGACGCCCTCGCCGTAAAAGCCGTCCAGATGGTATTTGACTCCCTTCCCACAGCCTATCGGGACGGCGCCAACCGCCAGGCCCGGGAAAAGATGCATAACGCGTCCACCATAGCCGGCATGGCCTTTACCAACGCCTTTCTCGGCCTCAATCACGCTATGGCCCATAAACTGGGCGCCGAATTCCGTCTGCCCCACGGCCGGGCTAACGCCATTTTGCTGCCTCACGTCATCGCCTACAACGCACAGAAACCTACCAAGTTCGCCACTTTTCCCAAGTATAGCTCCTTCCAGGCCGATGTGCGCTTTGCCGAAATCGCCCGCAGCCTTGGACTGCCCGCAGCCAGCAGCAGCGAAGGCGTGGCCAGTCTCATCACAGCCATCCGCAAGCTCATGCAGCAGCTGGACATGCCGTCCCGCCTGGCGGATTGTGGGATTGAACAAACAGCGTACATGGCAAAAATCCCCGCCTTGGCCGAAAGAGCCTTCGAGGATCAGACCATTACCAGCAACCCACGGTTACCGCTGATTAAGGAAATCGAGGAGATTTACCAGGGAGCGTATTGAGGTACTATTCAAGACTTGTTCGTAGTCCCGTTTTCCGTATAAAATTCTATACACCACAACCTTGGCATCAAACACCTTATAAAAGACGACGTAATCTCCGATACTCTGCATTCGATATCCTTGGCGTGCCAACACCCCATCCGGCGCCAACGGGCACCGGTCAGGAAATTGCACAAGGGTCTCGATTTTATCCATGATCTCGTTTGTGACCTCTAGGGCTTCCTGTTGATTATTTAAGGCAATATTACAATAAATATCGGCAATATCCCACCGGACAATAGGGAGAAGGTCCACCTTATATGTTGCCATTATGCAGCTCCTGGACATAGTTTCGCACTTCATCCGTCGTATGTGTTTTCGCGCCCGAGTGGTACTGCTGCTCCGCTTCCATGAGCTTAAAGCGCAAGTCCATCATAGCTTCCCGCTTTTCGTAAGCGCCCATACTCATGATAACCAGCTCGCCCTCGCCGTTTTCTGTCAAATAAACGGGCTCCTCTCTCTCCTTACAAAGTCGTGTGATTTCACCAAGATCTGTGCGCAGAGCCGTTGTCGGCTTAATGAGCATACTTATCACTCTCCATTCTTTTTGTGAATCTGATTTTACTGTAAATAGTCCAATTTTTCTGTGAAAAGTCCAATAATCATTATGAGTCCATAGCAAATTGGCTATGAACTTAATTACAGCTCCTTACTATGTGTATATTTTAGCATCCCGACTTGAGGTATGCAAGAACCTCGATATTATATATATTATATATTATATTCAGCAAAGCGATATTCAGCAAAGGATATTATAAGGTAAATTATAGGACTTATAGGATATTATAGTGATAGTCGCTTACGGACACAAAGCATCCCTTAAATAACAAACTCATCCAGAAGGTATGTGTACTTATTGAAATGATCCAATATCTCAACTTCAGCCTCATTTAACTCTAACTCATCTATAATTTGCCCACGGGTCTTGTGTTTCAACTTTTTTCTGTGTATAAGAGCGACTAAAGTTCTGAGTTCGCCTTTGGAGATTCCGATGGCTTCACCTTTGGAGATCCCAATGGCTTCGCCTTTGGAGATCCCAATAGCTTCGCCTTCCAGCCTGCCTTCTTCCCGCTCTTCCAGCAAAACCTCTTCACTCAGCTTTAACATGAACCTCTCACTTCCTTCCACTTTGAGTAAAATTTCATCATCCAGAATGGCATCCATATACTCCATGATCAGTCGCCTTGAGAACTCGGTATCATATGTGGTGACAAAGGTGTCCAGGTCCTCATGTTTCTGAATGGATAGGAATGATTTTAATATAACCAAATTTTCGGGTAACCCTTGTTCATCGCTGTCGAATATTTTGTTTAAGTTGACTTCATAAAGGGTAAGGAGATCGGTGTAGACTTCTTTCGTATCCACGTCTGTGGGTTGGATCTTGGCGATGGGGGCTACTCTGGGTGTGGTGTTGTTTTCGTAAATGAATGTGATGGAGACTTGTTTTAGTTTTTCGTAGCGGCAATCTTTGACTTCCTGTGCGGCAAGCTCTTTGGCGCCGTAATAGATGCTTCTGTTGCGATTGCGCTGTTTGAAATATTTTCGCTGCATATCCAGGGTATAAACCCGTGAGGTGGTGTCTTTTAAGAAAACGTCTACCCATATGCTGCTTTCAATGGCTTTTAGGATGTCGTTTCTATGCTCTACCAACGGGTCTGTGATCATGATGTCTTCGCCGATGACAGCGCGGATGACTGTTTCTGACAGGTCTTTGTGATAAAACATGATTGAGAAGATTCGCCTATTGGCGGGAATATAGACTTTATTGACTGTGATTTCCTTGGCCTGGATCGCTGTCTTTAATCTGTTGTATAAAACCTGGTTTTTGTTGGCAGCGGACTGGAATATTCTTTTTAGTTTACTGCTATATTCAGCGTAGTTGCCTAAGTTTGGCTTCTCTAAGTCTGTGTTGGGGTTCTTCTGGGATTGGCTTTCTACAGCGTCTACGGCGTTGGCATCTTCGTCATGTGAGGTTGGTATCTGCGTCTGTTTTGTCTGATTGTTTTTCAATCTTATCGCCTCTCATAACTGCGTTCTTTTCTATATCTCTTAGTAACTAAACGAATCAGTTTAGTGATATCATAGCATAATTGATGAATTCAATCAATCCAATCAATTCACACATCAATTCACACATCACTTCACACATCAATGCACATTCACACATCAGTGATGGCTGAATATTTATAGATACGTTAGGCATGCTTCATTTCAATCGACAATATATATAACCAACACAGGCTATATACCCAAACAGCTCATTTCTTATTTCTTCTTATAGCCCATACCCTATAAGGGCTGTAACTTATGGCTCTATAATGCTCCTTCCTTCATCATATTCTCATCAATAAAAGAGTAGGCGATAACAATGCTGCAAAATATCAGACCCCACAATACTCTGGTACCTCAAGAAGAAGTCAACTTCTCTCAAAAAAAAGTTAGCTTCTCTCAAGACAGCTTAAGTTCCATCATAAAAAACTCAATGACCAAGCAGGGCATCTCGTTACGGCACCTCAGCAGAGTCAGCGGCATCTCAAGCGCAAGCCTCTCTAAAATTCTCAACAATAAACAGTCGGCTGGGATTCGCCACATTCAGTTGTTTGCCCGACATTTAAACATTCCTATTGAATACTTATTATCCTCCATTGGCATTGATATTGAAGCAGGAAAGGATAAGGATACTATTTTTATCTTAAATACCATCGAAGAACTGCTCACTTCCTTTGGCATCCAGATACATTCCCTCGTAGAAGAGATTCGGAAAGAGCTCAACAAATACGAGCACTATGCCCGAACCGAAGAGGGGAGAGAAATCATCCTGCAGCAGTTTGCGCCTAAGTTGGCAACTGTGAAAGGGGCAGGTATTGTCATCGACAAGCTGACATCATTTTATCAGCGTTATTGCGCGGAAGAACTTGAGGATATGGAACGCGCCATCCTTGGAAGTGCTCTGCTTTACTTTACCCTCTCCCCGGATGTGATCCCGGATTATGCTTTTCCTTTGGGATATTTGGATGATGCTATTGCGGTTAATTTGGCGGCGCAGCGTCTTGGCCAGATCAAGATCACTGAAAGAATATCGACACCGCAATAACCATTAACAAGCACCCGCTGATAACAGTTCCAAATTGACCCAAATTAAACTTTCCAATCTGCACCTTGCTCAGCTTAAGCCCACACGCTGTGCCCACCAGGATTGTAATAAAACTGGCCACAGCAGTTAACAGGGAAATAAGGAGGGGAGGGAAACCCAGAAGCCCGGCGCCAACACCGTTGGTTAAGGCATTCGCCGAAAGGGCGATGCCCAGGAGCAGCGCTTCGAGAAGCCCAAGGGTACAAGAAGGGGTATTTGAAATATCCTGTTGGATATCATGGGAGATAGGTCTGTTGATGTTATGAGAGATGGGGCTGTTGATATCTTGGTGGATACCTTTGTGGATATCTCTGTGGATACTGTGGATATCTTTGTGGATACTGTAGGGACTATTGACCTTTTTATTGCACTCGAATTCACCTAAAGCCTGGGTAATCTGTGGATCTTTTCCCTTTCGTGGAATGCCAAGGAAAATTAGGCGAATCCCAATAATAATCAGGATGAATGATCCAAGAAGACCCGGAAGTATGCCGGGAAGGATCTCCGATATCCACATACCGGCATAGATACCACATGCGCTGAAAACGAAACAAATAACAGCAATTAGGAGGTTTGAAAATGCCCCTATACGGATATTGCGAATCCCATAGGACAGGCTGACTCCCACATTATCCAAGTTGGAAGAAATGATTAATGCTGTTACAAATAACCATTGGCTCATAATGGATCGCTCCTTTATGTATATTTCTCATCTCTGTTTCTGTTTCCTTACATTAGTATATTGTTCGGAAGGGGAAACGGTGTGTTTGGAAACATATTTCAATTAGGGACTGCATTAATTATGTATGAGAACAAGGCAAGGGAGCTGTCACAGAAAAGACAAAAACACGAAGAACTCGCATTTTTGTCTTTTCTGCACAAACGTTATTCATTTTTATTGTATCACTTATTCGCCTTGCGGCACCCCTTTGCAACAGCCCCCTATAAAACCTTGTTCCCTTTCTCATGAATCTTGTTGAAAAGGATTCCTATAAGGACAAGCGCAGCGCCAACAGGCAGCAGCATAAGCACCCATTCCGTGAAGGAGGGGACATAACTCCAAAATGTCTCAAAGGACGAAGACCCTTCCGTGAATGTCCCGGTCGCAATCGGGTAAGGCCACAGATTACCGCCAACATCCAAGGTTAATCCATATGTGTTAAAGGCGGGGGCCAGAACCAAAAGTCTGTGAACAAACCCGCCCAGAACCACAGCGATGCCCGCGCCAAAGCTGAACCAAAACTGACCGGCATACTTCTTCGTCCCGTAGATGGCTATTGCGCCAATGGATACAATAAACTCCAGCACAAACAGCCCTCCATATTTGCCGAACAGAAGCGAAATCAATTGCTGGTTTGCCGGAACCTGACTCCCTATAAAGGGCAGAAGTTCCAAAAGCGTTACAAATAAATGCGCCACAAGACATATGATCACGATTCTTCCTATGCGGGTATAAGCCTTTTCATTTTCCTGCATGTTCTTTTTGCCGAAATACAGCAAGGAAAACAGGAACACGACACTGCCGCCAAGAGCGAATGTCGCCACCATGGAGTCCACAACGAACATAACTGAACTCCACCAATCATGGGAGGGTTGTGTGGCAAAGAGCAGCGCCGCAATTAATGGCATGGTCAGGGATACCGGCAAGGCCACATAGGCCACTTTTTTGTGAAGCGCCTCTGAATTTTCCTTTTTCGTTAATTGGAAAAATACTGCCAGAACAGCAACCACAAGGAAGATGGCCACCATCATCATCTCCCATAACATCGGAGACATGAGGTTGGGCGTGATCAATACCCGGTAAAGCCGTGAAGCCATCCCCATATCGGACAGAATGGCCAAGACCGCGGCCACGCCGCCGGCCAGAGCAGTGGCTGCGGCAATGGGAGCCAAGGGTCTTAACTCATTTCCTTTGAGCACATAAGCCAGAGAAAACACCAGTAACCCCCCGGCTGCCACACCAATGAAAAATTCAAAACTGGCAACGTAGTTGCCCCACGGAAACGAGTTGCTCAGATTGGTAACATTAAGACCCACCATACCCTGATAGACCCAAGCCATGACACCAATTGCGAACGCGGCAAGACCGCATAATAATATTCTTCTATAATTATTCATCTGTTCACCCCCTTATACTGCCGTTTTTTTAACGGAGACATAGTAGACCTTCGGCTGTGTATTCTGGGCTTCCAACAGCCGGTACATCGGTTTTTCCTGAATAAGCTTGCTGACTTTGGAGTCCGGATTGTCGAAATCTCCAAAGAACCTGGCTCTGCCGGTACAAGACTGAACACAGGCCGGATCCTCGCCTTCCTGCGTATATTGCACGCAGAATGTGCATTTTTCCACAACACCCGTGGGGCGGTGCCGGGTATAAATGAGCCGCCGGCCTTCTACGACGTCATCGGGGTAACCGTATTCGTAACCGTCACCGAGTATACTTTTGAGTTTCTTGGGATCTTTCCAGTTGAACTGACGAACATTATAAGGGCAGGCCACTATACAATAACGACATCCGATACAGCGGTCATAATCCACAAGCACCACACCATGGCTGTTCGTATACGTGGCCCCTGTCGGGCAGACTTTTTGACAGGAAGGGTTATCACACATCTGACAGGAAACAGGCAGATAGTCCATCCTGAGTTCTCCTTTGCGGTCAACAGCAGTTTGGTGGGTTGGAGCCCCTTGGGTAAAGACACGGTTCCACCACGTGCCGGGCGGCTGGCTGTTGTGCATATGGCAGCTGACCATACACGTCTGACATCCGATACATCTATCCAAATCAATGACCATTCCATAACGCATTATTTTCTCGCCACCTTTCTGACATCACAGAGGCATTCGTTCCAGCTTGTGTTGGGAGACCACATCTGTGGAACATGATAGACTTCGTGGGTGGGATTGATAAAGGGATAGATGAGAGAGTTATACGAGGATCCTCCGGTATACCGGCTCCACCAGCCCTGCTCAAAAATAATCGACCCTGCTTGAATGCCGGGATCCAAAACCACATCCCCATAAACTTCACCCCGGTCATTAAACACTTTCACATAGTCACCGTCTTTGATTCTTTTCTCCTTCGCGTCTTGGGGATTCATCTTCACCTTGGCGCGGTCGTCTTGCAGTTCCCGGAAAACGAGGTTGTTAGAATGGGTGGAATGAATACGGTGTATGCTGTTGGTTGTGATATACGCATATGGGAATTCTCTTCTGGCCGCGGGTTTTATCTTGTATTCCGTATCCTCAAAGGGCTCTTTGTGAATGGGAAGCTGTTCATTGAGCTGGATAAATGGGCGCTCGTCTCTATAAAACTGAATGCGCCCGCTCTTGAGAAATTGGGCCGTTCTCGCAATGGGTTCAGGAAAGCTCTGGGGCGGAAAGGGCTTCCTTTCGTGAATTTGTTCGTAGAAAGGAATCTTTTTGCCGTCGACACTGTTCTTCGATGTGTTTTTCATTTTAACGGGGCCTTCCCGTAATTGTTCCAGGGTAATCCCTTCCGTAATGGCGCCGCCGTTTTTCAAGATGAGCTTAATAATTTCTGCCACCGCTTTTTCGGGTTCCTCCGCATACTCGGGATAAAAATACTTCTCTTGCCGCCTGTCAAGGCGTTTGGCCAATTCTCTGAAGATCCAAAGCTCCGGCTTACACTCCCCGATAGGATCTATGGCCGGCTGCATGAGTTGCAGATAGGGGTGTAATGGGGTTGCGGTCAATTCTGTTTTTTCGTACCAGCTGACGCCGGGAAGCAGGACATGGCTGTAGTTGCTGCTGGTTGTTTTCTGAAAATCCAGATTGATCACCAGTTCGATTTCATTCTTTTCGACTTTTTCTCTTAATTTATTGTTCAGATTGTGCTGATCAAAGGGGTTCCCGCACAGCATGATCCAAGCCTTGATCCCTTTTTTGGGGTAGGGGGCCGTCATGGTCTCTGTGGGGCCGTTCGCAATATACGCAAAGGGGCATGATTTCTGGCCTGGCGGCTTGAATCCGTCCATCTCTTGAGGAACCCACCAAGAGGCTAGGGGAAGCCGCACTTTGTACTGCCCGGCCAGGGTAGAGAACCCGCCGCCCTGATATCCCAGGTTTCCGGTGAGAACGGGCAATAATGCTAAGGCGCGCCCTTTTAAGTCGCCGTGATACCACTGGTAATTGGAGGCGCCGTAGATGAGATGGAAGGGTTGGTTTTCCGGGGCGGACAGCTCTCTGGCTAGGCGTGTGAGATCGTTGGCCGGCATACCGGAAAGCTCCTCGACTTTATCCGGATTGTATTTCTCAACAGATTCTTTTAGCAGCTGGAAAGCCGGTTTGGCATCAATCCAGCTGCCGTCAGTCAAGCGGACTGAGCAGGATCCCTCCAATAAAATATCATCGGGAAGATGCAGACTTTCCGGGTTTACGGCGATAAATCCCTGTGATGGGCTATACACCACATAGGCTTCCCGGTATTCCGGAACATCGAAGGGGATTTTTAAGCCATCCACATCAGAGGCTTTCAAACGGGTTTGGGTATCTTTGCGAACCAGGATCGGCAGATCTGTGAATGTTTTAATATAATCTTCGTTGTACCGCTTCTCATCCAGCAAGACTTTGACCATACCCAAGGCCACGGCGGCGTCGGAGGAAAGTTTAATCGGATACCATTCGTCCGCCTCGGCTGATGTGGCACAAAAGTTAGGATCAAAATAAATGACTTTCGTTCCTTTTTCCTGGGCAAGCTTCAGCATGGGAGCATCCGGCGTCCGTGTGGAATATACATTTGAACCAAAGATCATAATGTACTTGCTGTCCAGCCATTGGTAGCTTTCCAATTCTTCACTCTGAACGCCAAAGGTCATCGGCGCGTGCATGGGCAGATCCCCGTTCATGTCGTAGCCGCCCTGAACCGACCAGCCGTTTAAGTTGGCCAGCCTGACGAGGGCGCCTTTATGCACGTAGCCTGTCCCGGCCACCTGGACAAAATATCCGACGGAATCAGGGCCGTATGTGTCCATGATGCGCCGCAGCTCGCCGGCGGCGTGATCCAACGCATCTTTCCAGCTGACCTCCTCAAATTTGAACTGTCCCATCTTGGAACCCGCTACACGCAGCATGGGGTTTTTCAGGCGATCCGGTCCATAGATCAGATTCGTCATGGAGGCTCCCTTTGCACAACCCCGGGGATTATGCTCTGTTTCCGGATAGTCGGCTGCCGGAAGAATGGTCTGAATGGCATTGTCCCTTACCTGGGCTTTCATGCCGCAGCACCCTGTGCAGTTTGGCGCGCACACCGTTCGAACGCTCTTCATAGGCCCGCTTGCAGCAACGGCTTTGTCTGCAGGCGCAGATAAAGAAACGCCTCCCACGGCGGCAGCAACTCCTGCGGCGCCGCAAGCCTTCAGAAAGGTCCGTCGTGACAAGGATTTTTCGTCTGATTTCACAAACTCTACCTCCTAAGCTCTTTTTGTGAATACTCTTTTTTGAATACTAATGACTCTAAACTTTATGAATATCAGTGAATACTCTACACGCTGTACCCCATACTTGATATCTTAATACTTTACACCTTAATACTCATTATAATTATAACAAATTAATAAAGTCAAGCATCAGAGGATTTATTTTTTTTATTTTTTTCCTTGAAAACATCGGGAATAATGGAATTTTTTCTTGACAAATCCGCACCAGTAGACTACATTAGGGACATAGACTGGCAAAGCCAGTTTACAAGAGAGTGATATAGAGAACTCTTTAGAACTCTTTCAATTCTTCTGAGAAAAATACTTTGGGAAAAGGATGACTATGGCTATTGCAAGTTTTGTCGTAAAAACAGATGATGAGGAACAGACGGTAGCTGTGATTGAATCTCTTAACGGGCTCAGCGTTCATTCTGTAACAGAAAATCATGAAATTATTGTCCTTGCTGAAGCGCCGACAGTGGAAGAGATCCAACAGCTTGGTTTTTCGATTCAGGAAATGGATGAGAATGCTTGGAGTGTAACTGTTGCTTATGTTAACAGTGAAACAGACATCTGATGCGGGCTACGCCCGCAAGTGGTCAGTGATCAGTGGTTAGTATTGGATTTTCTTGTTTTTTGTTGACGCTTCGCGTCTGTAAGTTACTAAGCAGTAAGCGGCTCATGGCAGCTCATAGCGACTCATGAGGCCCATGGTGGCGGCTCATGAGGCCCACGAGGTCATGCAATCGAGGAAAAGAGGGGCTTGAAGCCCCTCTTTGTGTTGTTTGCGCCGTTAGGTTGTTTAGTACCTTCCAAACGCAAAGCGTCAACAAAAAACAAGAAAATCCAATACTGACCACTAACCACTGATCACTGACCCCTTGCGGGCAAAGCCCGCATCAGACCTTCTCCAGCTTAACCGCACAGATTTTATACTCTGGCTGGCTGGACATGTTGTCAATTGCGTCGTTTGTCACGAGATTGATCATTTTATCCACTCTATCATCATGGAACGCTATCCAAACCATCTTCTCCCGTGGCTCTCCTTTGATTCCTTTGGTTCCGCTTACAATAGCTTTCACGGTTACATCGCCGCGTCTGGACGTTATCTTAACCAGATCTCCAGTCTTTACGCCAAGGTTTTCTGCATCCTTTTCATTGATTTCCAATTCGCAATCCGGATACGCCTTAACCAAGCTAGGGACTTTGCCGGTCATGGTGTAGGTGTGCCAATGTTCAAGGACACGGCCGGTTGACAGGAAGAATGGATATTCGTCATCAGGCATTTCCTGTGGATCCTGCTGGGGACGGGCAAAGATAACCGCCTTTTTATCCGGCTTGGCATAGAACTCAATGTCCCCTGTCACATAGGGATCGTCGCCCCCGTAACGAATCTTGGTTCCATTGGGGTTTTTGTCTGTTACCGGCCAAGTGAGGCCATGGGCTTCTTTCAGGGCCTTATAGGAAGCCAGCTCCATTTTGCTGGAAGCATCGCAGCAGAGGCGGTAATCTTCCCAAATAAGCTCGTTATCCACGTCATTCTTATCATTGTAGGCAAAAGCAAATTCTTTTTCATAACCCAGTCTCTTCGCCACTTCTGCGATCTGCCACACATCGGGTTTGGCGTCGCCGGGAGGATCGATAGCTTTGGCAATGTGCTGGGTTCTGCGTTCGCCGTTGCCGTAAACACCCTCCTTCTCCATCCAGAAGGCTGACGGCAGGATAACATCGGCTAATTCGGTGGTGCGCGTAGGATGAAATGAATCCGAAACAATCAGGAAAACGTCCTGCATTCCTTTGCGCAATTCGTTCAGGTTCGGCAGGGATTGACCTGGGTTGGTGCACATAACCCAAAGCACTTTAATATCGCCGCTTACGCATCCTTTAAACAAATTGATGGTGTGCCGTCCGGGCGCCGGTTTGATTGTGCCTTCGGGGATTCCCCAGACTTGTTCAATCTTTTTCCTGTGATCTTCGTTGGCAACCAGGCGTCCGCCCGGCAGCAGATGGGACAATGCGCCTACTTCGCGGATGCTGCCACAGGCGCTGGGCTGACCCGTAAGGGAGAAGGGCGTGTTGCCCGGTTTGCAGATTTTTCCGGTCAGCAGGTGGAGGTTGTGGATCAAGTTGTTGGCCCAAGTGCCGCGGGATCTTTGATTGATACCCATGGTCCATAAGGACATGGTGTTTTTGCCTTTTTCACCAAACATTTCGGCGATTTCCACAATCTCATCCGCGGCGATTCCTGTCTTTTCCGCCACTTTTTCCGGCGCGTAGTCTTCCAGGAATTCTTTATATTCATCAAAGGTCAAATCTTCATTCTTGGTGGCATTGGGGTTCTCCGGAGTCGGAGCCGGAACGGTTTTCTCGAATTTTGTATGCTTGTCCATAAAATCTTTATCAATTAAATCTTTTTGGATTAGCACATAGGCGATGCTGTTGAGAAGAGCCAAGTCACTGCCGGGCACAAATTGCACAATTTTGTCGGCAATGGTCGTCGTCTGGGTCTTGCGCGGGTCAAGCACGATAATCTTTGTATCCGGGTTACTCTTTTTGTGATCTTGCAGACGTTCGAACAGAATCGGATGGGCTTCCGCCATATTAGCCCCAATAATAAAGAACACATTGGCCTTTTCAATATCATCATAGGTCCCCAGAGGCTCGTCTTTGCCAAATGTCGCAATAAAGCCGGCCACGGCGCTGGCCATACATGTGCGCGGATTGCCGTCAATGTTGTTGGTTCCGATACACCCTTTGAACAGCTTATTCGCCAGATAGGATTCTTCGGCAACTGTCTGCCCCGATCCATAGAACCCTACAGAGTCCGCTCCTGTTGTATCAATGGCTTCTTTGAATTTTTGAACGATCAAATCAAGAGCCTCATCCCATTCCGCTTCCACATGCTTGCCGCTTTTAAGGATGAGAGGTTTCTTGACCCGGGTATCAGCGTCAAAGACCGTGGGCAATGTCGTTCCCTTCAAACACAGCCGTGTCCCATTGACAGGACAATCGGGGTCGCCTTTGATCTCAGTAACCTTGCCATCTTTTACACCGACAAGGACGCCGCAGCCTGTTCCGCAATACCGGCAGACACCCTTAAAGGTCGAGCTTCCCGAATCTCCCCCCGAAGATGAGGAGTCTGACTTACACCCTGCAGGCAAAACGCCTCCAACACTGGCCACAGCGGCGCCGACAGCCACAGACTTGATAAAATCTCTGCGTGATACCATATTAATACCTCCTTAAAATAGTAAATTGTTGTTTCTGGGGTTCAAAAAGTCGCTTTTAAAAATCTTTTTTCACTGAGACCGTTTCTAGAGATCCATTGCATTCAGGTGGCATCTGAAACACGTTTCGCGATCCGCGCTCCTCTGATCCGCGCTCCTCTTCTTATGAACCAGCCCCTCATGACAGGTCATACAGGTCATATCGACGCTTTCATTGAAATGCTCCTGGGAATGAGGATCCTTATCTTCCGCCGCCAGCTTAAGATTGGTACGAGGTTTACTTTGGTGACATTTAATACATCTTTCTTGGATGTCTTTAGAATCAGCCTTAATCGCACTGGGCTCGGGTGTATCAGTTAAGTTTACCCAAACCTGCCGCAGACCGTTCATCTTAATTTCCACTGTACCAATAAATCCGTCCTTCCCATGACAATCCAAGCATTCAGCCGTTTTGTGAAACAAGACTTCATCATCTTTAGACAAACTGTGAGTGGCAACTTCCCAGGTGTCATAAAAATCTTCCATCACGTGACAGGTTTTGCAAAATGATGATTGTGAGGTGACACCAACTGTAAACGCTCCTCCCACCAGAATAATAAGCAACACAATAACAATAAAAAGCATCCTCTTTCGGAGGGATTTTGGAGCCTTTTTCTTTTCCTCACTTGTCCCGTTTTTCTCATTTTCCTCTTTGGTTTCCAACTTTTTTTCTTCAGGAAATGTCCCTTCAGGGTTGGGTCGTTGATACTCCATGTTCTGCCTCATTCCTTTCCCAAAATTTATTAAGACCAAATCGTAACGCGTGCCGGGAACACACCGTAATGCATTTGCCGCAATTCATGCACGCGACAGTATTGTAACATCCTGCCTCACCCGGATCAACCTGCATGGAACACTTGGTTCGGCATATTCCACAGTCATTGCAGCGATCCTTTTCTAAAGAGATCCTGACTAATTTCCCGGCGCCTGACCAACCATACAACATGCCAACCGGACACAATCTGCGGCACCAGAACATGGGTTGAAAGAACTCCAATAAGATAACGCTCAGAACCAACAGAAGTTCCAAGCCGATGCCAAAATAGAAAACTCGTGACAGCACACCGATGGGCGAAAATGTAGTAAATAGCGGCACGGTCACCCATAAGGATCCAATGAGTGAACCCAAAAGAATAGATGTCGGTAACAGAACGCTCTTTTTCACGGGCTTTTTTGAGGAGGGCCATCGCTTAAATACCGTGTGGCCCCATTCTAACAGGGTGTGCACTGGACAAATCCATCCGCAGAAAACCCTGCCGAAGAAGACCCCGATAACAATGAGCGGCAGCGCCGATAGGAAAGAAGTTAGGTAAAACGCGCGGCTGGCCAGCATTGTTTCTGCGGCTGCCAAAGGATCTGCCAAGGGAATTCCGGCCAAATGCGACGCCAAATAGTTTCCCATCCAGATCATCGGCGCCCCAAACCAAGGAACTAGGAGTAGGATGATCGCCCCAATTTGCACAATCCTCCGGATGAGATTGATTTTACCTTGTGCAGAATTGCCGGATACATTTTTTTTCTTTAGATTTTTTGCTGCTTGCATCTCAGGCTCCTCCATCCCTCACTCCTCTGATTTGAAAATGAAATCTCCTTTCAAGCTTTTCTTGCTGTCACCTCCTTTGCTCCACAACAACAGCGGGGGGGTCGTTGATGCACACATATTCACATAATCCGCAGCCTGTGCATACCTCAGGATCCACAACAGGTTTGCCGTGTTCGTTTAAAACAATCCCCTTCTTGGGAAAGGGGCAGTTTGTGTAACAAGCTCTGCAGCTATGACCAAACCAAGTCATGCATCGTTCCTGATCAATGACAGCCACACCCAAGACAACATCCTCTTTTTCCACAGGAACCAGAGCTGCTGTAGGGCATGCAGTGATGCACTCCAGATCACATCCTGAATTGAAGCGCCATTTAGAGATATCGCATGGCTGCTGCCGCGGAATGATATACGGCGAGCCCATTGCCGCTCCTTTCCCTATATCCGCTATGACAATAGCTTTACTTGGACAGGCTTGCGCACACTGGCCGCATCGTAAACACGCCGCAAGGAAATGTCTTTCGGATTCTGCCCCGGGCGGCCTAATAAGCGCCGAAGACTGTAAGGCATAGCTTTTGGTTCCTTGTCCAATCAGCAGAAAAAGCGATCCCCCGGCTAGTGCCTTTATCAGTGTGCGTCTTTCCAATGAGCTTCTCACCCCTTTTGCCTCGCAAGTGCCAGCTTGAAATCCTGAAACATCCTTATCTATGAGACAATTCTACATCATTTTAAAATAAATTGATAGATGTTTTTTTTGTAAATTTTGGTTTTTTCAATGGATTTCAGCACTTCAATGATAAATAATTTATATATGATTTATAAACAATTCATATATTATTTATTATTTTTGGAGGTTTCTAGTGCCGCAATCCATTAATGAGGTTGGATATTTTACGTAAATTTTAGAGGTTTTTTTGATATTTTTTTCTTGACAAAACAGCACGATCGTATTACATTAAGAACATAGGACTGACAAAATTCAGCCGGACTCATAGACGGGCTGATAAGTTGGTTCTGGAAGAAAGTTAATATGGAATATAACAATTCTCTGAGCAAAAACACCTACCCCACTGTGTTTTGACACACAATGCAATGGTGTTGCGCCTGGGCCTTGGGTCCACAGGGTTGGACGGGAAACCGACTGCCTTCTGTATTTGAAAAAGAGGATTCGATATGGCTTCGAAATATAAGTCGTTTTCGGTGTCCTCACGCTCCGGAAATGGCTTTTTCTGTTATGAGGAGGAATTTATATGGAAGCAGATATTTCGATTGAACGCGCGGAGCAGCTGCTCCTTGACCATACGATTTCTCCCTGTGCGTCTGAGATAATACCGCTGTTCTCGGCGTTAGGCCGGGTTTCCTGCGACACGGTGACTGCGGCTATGGATCAGCCGCCCTTTCCTCGGTCGCCTCTGGATGGATTTGCTCAGTACCATGGTGATCTGTCAGAAGCGGGAAAGGATACCCCGGTAACTTTACATGTCCGCCAAAAGATCTATGCGGGGGATTTTCCTGAATTTCCTTTGGCGCCGGGTGAATCGGCCCGGGTTATGACGGGAGCGCCGCTGCCCAGGGGAGCCACTTGTGTTGTCCGGCAGGAAGATGTGGATTGGTGCTCAAGTAAAGGTGGCGCAGCTCATGACTCTGTAACGATTTATACGCCCCTTGGGGAGTTTGAGAATTTTTGCTTTCAGGGTGAGGATGTTAAGAAAGATTCGAGGCTCATTGAGCAGGGAACCCGGTTTGACGCAGCTTTCATCGGCATCCTCGCCAGCCAGGGGATGGAAACGGTTTCCGTGTACCGGCGCCCAAGGGTCTGTGTCCTCTCAACAGGCAGTGAATTATCCGCTCCCGGCCACCCTTTGCCGCCGGGAAAAATATATGACAGCAATCGTTTGCTCCTGTCCGCGCGATCCGTGGAAATCGGAGCGGAAACCCTTGAGCAATCCACAATTCCCGGAACTGGTATGAATGGAGAAGGCGCCGATGTTGGCGCCAGGGTCTCGGACGATCCGGCGGAAATCGCCGGCCTGATAGAAAGACTTTTGCCCTCCTGCGACATGCTGATCACCACCGGCGGGGTGTCAGTGGGGGAAAGGGACTCCATGCATGAAGTCGGCGCGCGGATTGGGGGAGAAGTGCTTTTTCGCGGTCTTGCTGTAAAACCGGGAAGTCCCGCCTTTGCCATGCTGAAAAACGGTAAAGTGATTCTCTGTTTGTCAGGGAATCCTTTTGCCGCTTTTGTGATCTTTGAGCTGCTGGCGGCGCCTGCCCTCAGGAAGTTGGCCGGGGAAAAGGATGTCCGCCACACCCGCGCGGGGGGAGTTATGAGATCGGCTTTTGACAAGACAAGCCGCGGCAGGCGGTTTATCCGCGCCAGAATTGACGGGGGGGATATTTATATTCCTGATTCGGGACATGAGTCCGGTAAACTCTCTGCGCTGGCAGGCTGTAATTGCCTGATAGACGTTCCTGCCGGTAACCGGGGACTAAAAATCGGTGATCCGGCGGAGGTCGTGATGTTTTGAGGGTGTTGGGGGTTAAGCGGCATAACAAATTGGGCATAAGTAAATTGGGTATGATCAAATGATATCAAACGATATGACCTGAAAGGAGGTCCCCCTCCATGTATGACCAATACGGGCGAAAGATCGATTATGCGAGGATCTCAATAACAGACAGATGTAATCTGCGCTGTGTGTACTGTATGCCTGAATCGGGGGATAAGCTGAGCAGCGGCGGTATTTTGTCCTATGAAGACATCCTTCGCGTTTGTCGGATATTGGCGCAGCAGGGAATCCGTAAACTGAAAATTACCGGGGGGGAACCGCTGGTGCGCAAAGGTGTCACCTCTCTGATCGACCGTTTGAAGGATATCCCCGGTATTGACCATGTTTCGTTGACTACCAATGGGATTTGTCTGGCTGCCAAAGCGGAAAGACTGGCGGCGGCCGGCCTTGACAGCGTCAATATCAGTCTGGACACCTTGGATCCCGACCGGTATCAGGCTGTAACCAGACGCGGATCTGTCAGCGATGTTCTGCGCGGGATTGAGTCTGCTGTGTCGGCCGGAATCGGAACGGTTAAGGTCAATTGCGTGCCCATTGCGGGGGTCAACGAGGGGGATCTTGTCTCCCTGGCCGGTCTGGCTCAGCATCAGGATATTCATGTCCGGTTTATTGAAATGATGCCCATTGGTCTTGGAAAGAATTTTAAGGGTATTGGCCCGCAAATCATTTGTGATGCCTTGACTGCGGCCTATGGGGAGATGATACCTTTTGGCGGCAGACTGGGAAACGGTCCGGCAGTTTATTACACCCTGCCTGGTTTTCATGGGAAAATCGGCTTTATTAATGCTGTCAGCGGATGTTTTTGTCAGGGCTGCAACCGTGTCCGCCTGACAGCGGACGGGATGTTAAAAACATGTTTGCATTCGGAGGTTGGCGCCAATCTCTTGTTCGCGCTCACTCAGAACAATGACCGAGTGCTTTTTGACCATATAACCCGGGCCATCTGGAATAAGCCTGCACGGCACGACTTTGCACAAGGCGCAGCACAAACACGCAATGAGACCCGGCGGATTATGTCCCAGATTGGGGGGTGAGTGGAGTGAAGCAGATTAAAACAGAGGATGCTGTCGGGCATGTGCTTTGCCATGATATTACCCAAATTGTCAAGGGGGTCACAAAAGATGCCGCTTTCCGAAAAGGCCATGTGGTGCGGGAAGAGGATATTCCGCTGTTGCTTTCTCTGGGCAAGGATCACCTGTATATTTGGGAAGCTGGGGAAAATATGGTTCATGAAGATGATGCGGCAGGGATCTTATACGCTCTCTGCGCCGGGGAACACATGCGGCCGTCTGACGTGAAGGAAGGAAAGATCGAAGTCATTGCGGACTGTGACGGCGTGGTGTTGGTCGACACGCAAAAGCTCCGCCGGATCAATGCTGCCGGGGAAATGATGATTGCCACGCGCCACAGCGGGATGCCGGTAAAAAGGGGAGATAAGCTGGCGGGGACGCGCATTATCCCGATGGTGATTCAAAGAGAAAAACTGGAAGAGGCCCAAGGAGTTGGAGCGGGCCTCCCTATTTTGACCTTGAACCCCTTCACCCTCAAGAAAGTCAGCATTATCGCTACCGGCAATGAGATTTTTTACAACCGCATTCCCGACACTTTTACACCTGTTATTGAAGAGAAGGTGACGGAATTTGGCGCCGCTGTGTTTGAGAAAGCTGTGCTTGGAGATGAACCGCAAGCGATTACGGCACGTATTTTGGAAACGATCAGCCATGGCGCCGATATGGTGGTATGCACCGGGGGAATGAGTGTCGATCCTGATGACAAAACACCCCTCGCGATTAAAAGGACGGGAGCGGAAATTGTCAGTTATGGGGCGCCGGTTTTGCCGGGCGCTATGTTTATGCTGGCATATTTTATTAATTCAGAGAAAAACATCCCTGTTCTGGGTTTGCCAGGGTGCGTTATGTACGCAAAAAGGACGATTTTTGATCTCGTTCTGCCTCGGATTATGGCAGGTATCCCCATTTCTTCGCAGGATCTCGCGGGGTTGGGCCATGGGGGACTGTGTCTTTCTTGCGATGTGTGTACGTATCCGAATTGTGGGTTTGGGAAGGGACAATAGTCTGTGTCAGCCCCTCTATTTCATAATATTCATGATTCATTTAATAATATTTATTTTATAATATGAATGATTTTATCTAGGATTTCAAAAATTTCCTCGGATTGCTTTTTCGCAAAGCTAAAGCCGGATGTTATCTCCTTATCGTGTTTCTGCTCAATCGCCCGCAGCGTACTCGCGCCTGCCTGATGCAACGCCTGATGATAACTGTCGATGCTGTCCCAGTGCGCTTTTATACGCTCATCAGTAACCATCAGGGTATTATAAAAATGCCCAAAGCCGCACCGGTTGCCATCAACCTGCAACGGAACCCGGACCCGGCTGCGGACACTTTCCTCCAAGGTTTCTATCCAAAGACGATGCTGTTTCTTGGCATTCTCCAGCACGACAATCAGTTCTGCATCGGTTATCTTGTTTCCCTGTCCGTTAAAGATCTGGTAGGTCTCTTTGTTTTGTCTGATAAAAGAAGCATCCAGTTCATCAATGTCATTGCGAGTATTTTCTAGGCCCTTCAGTCCTCGGTCAAAGCCATAAATGAGAACACTTAACTGTTCAGCATCCTCTGCCATAGACCGGATCGCCTTTGTTGATGTCGCAATCATCTGACTTATTTTTTCAAAGGAATCAATAAAGTTCTCCACTTGATGTTTAATCATGTTCACAGCCTGAGAATTGCTGTCCACAGACCCCTTCATTTCTTGGGCCGCCACAGGAATTTCCTGCATGACAGTTTTGGTGTTCTCCAGATTTTTTAGACTGAGGGAGAAACTGTCCTCTATTTCCCGGCTGACATCCTTGAACGTGAGCAGGCTGCCTTTGGTGCTTTCGGCCAGCTTTCTGATTTCATCGGAAACCACGGCAAACCCGCGTCCTGCTTCTCCGGCCCGGGCTGCTTCAATACTGGCGTTCAGGGATAATAAATTTGTCTGATCGGCGATTGACCCGATAACGCCTATGATGTCTTTAATGCCTTTGACTTTATCCAGCAAATTAACCAGGGTATCGTCAATAACCTGATTCGCTTCGGTGACCTTGTCACTGATATTTACCATGTTGTCACTGTTCTGCAGATTCTGCTCATTATTCTGCACAACGCGTTTTATTTGCTCCGCTATATCGTCTACCGCTCCCATATTCTTTTCTATCGTTTTATTGACATCTTCTGTGGTTGCTGTCATCTCTTCAATAAATGCCAGGGTATTATTTGTTTTGGCAACAATTTCAGCGATTCCCTTTCCTGTCTCCTCCATGAAATGATCTAACTTGACCTGCATAGTTCCCAGAGTTGACCCCATGGAGATTGTCTTCAAAAGAAACTCCCGGCTGGTGTTTTTTATGTGCTCATGAACTCCCGTATCCAGAGCAGTATCAGGAACCTTTTTTATTTTTTGAGTACCGTTTTTCATTGAGTGTCCCACCTTGTAAATTTTTTGGATTTTCTGTCATGTGTAATTGATTCTTACATTAATTCTTAATCCTTAATTATAATACCCCTCTTGATTATTTTTAGCCTTGCCGTGCAATATAGTAGTTTCTGGATCAATAGTCGTTAATAGTCGTTTCTGGATCATTGAATTTCCGCCGCAATCATGATAAGATTGAACCTAAGAAAATAGGAGTTTCTCACTATGTCAAAAATCGCGGTTACCCTCGCCACGCTTGAAAGCCGGCTTGGCAAAACGGCAAACGTCAGCACCCTCGTTAACGAGAGCAATACCGCCCAGACTATGCGCAGCGGTTCTCTGCCCGTGTTTGCCACTCCGTCACTGATTGCACTTATGGAGCAAGCCGCCTGTAAATGTCTCGCCGCAAGTTTGGAGCCGGGGCAAACCTCGGTTGGAACAAAAATCAGCGTTGAACACACTGCCGCCAGTCCTCTCGGCGCGGAAATCACAGCTTCGGCAACTGTTGAATATGTTTCCGGGCGCAAAATTGAGTTCTCTGTCACAGCACGTGAGGGGAATAAGGAAGTCGGATGCGGCAAACATACCCGCGTGATTGTTGAGGGGGAACGGTTCATGGCCAAACTGGATCAAGGCACTTAGGGACTGTAAGTATTGATTCTGGTGCAAAAAGTCAATCAATGTGATTAACAAAGGGGGATTGCGAAAATGGGCACAGTCAAAGCAGTCTGTATCAGTGAGGCTAGAGGAACCCAAAAAACGAATGTAACTTCCGCCCAGGTTCAGGTAGGATGGGGAATCTGCGGGGATGCCCACGGCGGGGATTGGCACCGGCAGGTGAGCTTGCTTTCTTATGAGAAGGTCGAACAGTTTAACCAATTGGGCGCGGAGGTTCTCCCCGGCGCTTTTGGGGAGAATCTTATTGTGGAGGGATTTGATTTTCGTTCTTTGCCGGTCGGTACGAAACTGCGTTGCAATGAGGTTCTTTTGGAAATGACTCAAATTGGGAAGGAGTGCCATAGTCACTGTCAGATTTACCATAAGATGGGGGACTGCATTATGCCCCGGGAAGGGGTTTTCGCCAAGGTTTTGCACGGGGGCGCCATTTCTGTGGGGGATCAGATGGGGATTGTGTCAGAGGGAGCAGAGGGGGTAGAGGGAGCAGAGGGGACAGATGCTCCGGACGAATCAGGTGTTGCCCAGGTTGTTTTTCATGCCGCGATTGTGACGTTGAGTGACACAGGGGCCGCGGGGAAACGAAAGGATCAAAGCGGCCAGACCGCCCGGGAAATGCTGGAGGCAGCGGGATATGACATCGCGGAGTATGTGGTTCTGCCAGATAATCGCCCGGAAATTGAAGAGACCTTGACACGCTTGGCAGATGAAGATAGGATTGATCTGATTCTGACCACAGGGGGAACCGGATTTTCTCCCAGGGATGTGACGCCGGAAGCAACGCTGGCTGTGGCGGAGCGTGTCGCGCCTGGGATTGCGGAAGCCATACGGCATCACTCCCTGCAAATCACACAGCGCGCCATGCTCAGCAGAGGGGTATCGGTTATCCGGGGCAAGACCTTGATTATCAATCTGCCGGGCAGCCTGAAAGCGGTGAAGGAAAGTCTGGAATACATCCTGCCGGAGCTGGATCACGGCCTGCAAATTTTGCTGGGGCTGACCAGAGAGTGTGCCGGTTCAATCAGTTCCTCTGAAGCCGGCAGGTGAGCACATGAGGAGCACGTACTTCATTTAGCTACAGCCCCTTAGCCACATAAGTCATGTACATTGACTTTTTGCACCAGAATCAATGGAATGGAGCACATCAAACGTGAAAACTGTAAAATTCGGCGGGTCGTCCCTCGCTGATGCGAAACGAATTAAGAAGGTCTGCGATATCATACTTTCCGATCCTGACCGCAGGATCGTTGTGGTCTCCGCGCCGGGCAAGGGCGAAAACGCCCCTTGCAAAGTCACCGATATGCTTATTGAAACAGCTTCCGCGGCGCTGGATTTTGGCGCCACAAAAGCCCGTATACTGATGGATAAGGTTGCCGCGCGGTATTATGATATCGCCTGTGACCTTGGCATACCGGAAACGGGCGAACGCATCAAGACCGATTTATATGCCCTGCTTGACCGGGATAAGGCTGATAGAAAGAATTTTACCGACAGGGTGAAGGCTGCGGGCGAAGACACCTGTGCTAAACTCGTCGCCGCTTACATAAACTCCCTTGGCCACAAAGCCGTATATGCCAACCCTGGTGAGTTTGGCATGCTTTTGTCCGATGAGTTTGGCAACGCGACAGTCCTGGGAAAATCCTTCGCTCTTTTGAAGAAAAACCTCTCCAAAATCGATGGCATTGCGATATTCCCCGGTTTCTTCGGACGTACCGAGAAGGGCGAGATCGCAACTTTTCCGCGTGGAGGAAGCGACACAACCGGCGCGATACTCGCCGCCGCTGTGAACGCTGATGTGTATGAGAATTTTACTGACGTGGACTATGTCTACTCTGTCAATCCCAAGCTTGTAAAAAATCCCAAGCCGATTAAGGTCGTGACTTACCGCGAGATGCGCGAATTGAGTTACGCCGGATTTAATGTATATCAGGAGGAAGCCTTGCTGCCAATCTACCGGGCTGGGATACCGGTCAACATACGCTCCGTGAACAATCCCTTGTGCCCTGGCACGCACATTGTCGCGCGGCGCGAAGACGGGGACACGGGTACGCGTATCTCCGGCATTGCCTCCAATAGTGGATTCACAAGCTTATTCGTCGCGAAATACTTGATGAACCGCGAGATCGGATTCGGCAGACGTTTGCTTTCGATCCTTGAAGACGAGGGGATTTCATACGAACATACCCCGACGGGAATCGACGACGTGACTGTCATCCTGCGCGATTCTTTCCTGACAAATGGGGCGCTCGACCGCATAATCGAACGGATAAAGGCCGAGCTTCTCCCTGATGGTATAAATGTTGTCCGCGATTTGAGCTTGATCGTCGTTGTCGGTGAGGGTATGAAACACGGTATCGGCATAGCCGCGGCGGCGACGTCCGCACTGTCGAAGGCGGGCATAAGTATCTCGATGATTAGCCAAGGTTCCTCTGAGGTCAGTATGATCTTCGCGGTCAAGAGCAGCTATGCCGATGATGGCGTGAGAGCGTTATATGAGGTGTTTTTTGAGGGAAACTGACATGGTCATCAAACCCGGTAAATACATCCACTTCAAAGGAAAAGAATATGAAGTTATCGGCACGGCCACCCACAGCGAGACATTGGAAGAGCTGGTCGTCTACCGGACATTGTACGGCAGCGAAGGGCTTTGGGTGCGTCCGGCGGCAATGTGGAACGGGATGATTGAACAGGACGGACACCTTGTCAGACGGTTCGTTCACATTGACGATATTGTGCCGGGAATGTCAGAGCCGGTAGCGCCAGAAACGTCGGAGACGCCGGCAGGCGTCCATAATGGCAGTACACCTTCCGCAAAAATCGAACTGTTTATGTCGCTGTTCACAGGCCGCGATGATGTTTTTGCCAAGCGGTGGGAAAACGCTAAAAAGGGTATTGACGGATATGCCCCTGTTTGCCACAACGAATGGCTGCCCATGTGTCCCAAGTCGGGCGGCGGTAAGATGAAATGCGGCGACTGCCTCCATCAAAATTTTGCGGCATATGACACCCTAAAAGTCGGGCAACCTGTACTCAAATCGCCTCCGGATTCATCCCCAATTTTTCCAAATACAATTTATCTCTGGAAGTTACCTCTGTTGCCCATCTGGCTGACTTAAGTTTAGACGATATA
>Ga0082212_10000601_pt1 | contig 52237 bp, 26 predicted proteins | sample TergutNt197P3_FD_71548 | JGI IMG/M metagenome (GOLD analysis project Ga0082212, IMG submission 71548) | Neocapritermes taracua P3 segment gut microbial communities from Petit-Saut dam, French Guiana - Nt197 P3 | ecosystem: Host-associated > Arthropoda: Insects > Digestive system > Gut ...
TGCCAATGTATATGATAACCCATCTTATCAATGGTTTTATAATGGTATGCCGATGACCGGCGAAACCAATGCTTATGTAATCGTTGACAATGCCGGTATTTATCATATAGAAGTAACCGTAGGGGATTGTTCAATGGTATCTAATGGTATCAATGTAACAACGAGCCCCAACGAGTTTGACGGTGAACGTCCTGTGATTGTTGTTACCAACGATGGTGAACTATGCGATGGCGCTACTGCGTTGTTGTATGTTGAAAATGTCGCTGTGTATGATGCTGCCGCAGAATATCAATGGTACAAAGATGGTCTTCCGCTTGTCGGCGAAACCAATTCGTATTTACTCACCAACAGCGAAGGTATTTACCTTGTAGAAGTAATTGTTGAGTCATGTTCTATGGTATCTGAAGAAGCAGAAGTAACTATTGGCAGCGAAACATTTGAAGGTACTCCTACCATTGCTGCTACCAATGATGGCAATCTTTGTGATGAAGCCAATGTGATGTTGTATCTCACCAATGCCGCTGCGTTTGAAGGCGCTACCTATCAATGGTATTATAATGGCGCCCCCATGACCGGCGAAACCAATGCTTATGTAATAGTAGAAGAAGCCGGTACATATCATATAGAAGTAATCATTACGCCTTGTTCTTCGGTTTCCGAAGGTATGACTGTTACCGCTACGGAGACAACTATTGATTTCCCAACCCCGATACTGACCGCTACCAACGATGGCGAAATATGCACAGAAGCCAATGTCATGCTGTATTTAGAAAATGCAGTGTCGTTTACAGCTACTACCGAATACCAATGGTTCAGAAATGGCGTTTTGCTTACCGGCGAAACCAATTCCTATTTAGTAACAAACGTTGGAGGACTTTATCATGTTGAAGTAATAGTAAATGATTGCTCTATGGTATCAAACGGAATAGTAGTAACTATAGGTACGAGTAATTTTGATTATCCAACACCTGACATTGCTGCTTCTAATGACGGCGACCTTTGCGTTGGCGCAAACATTATGTTATATATTGAAAATGTTGCCGCTTATGGAGGCGCTACTTATCAATGGTTCTACGAAGGTATTTTATTAACCGGCGAAACCAATTCCGATTTGGTGGTTAACCATTCAGGCAACTATCATGTAGAAATAAGTATTGATGGTTGCTCTATTGTTTCCGAAATATTTACAGTAGAAGACAGCGGAACACCGTTTGAGCATCCTCAACCCGACCTTCAAGTTACCAACGATGGCAATATTTGTAACAATGCCAATGTGATGTTATACATTGCGAATGACGCTGAATATACAGACGCTACTTACCAATGGTATTTAGACGGTATTCCGATGCCTGACGTAACAAGTTCATACATAATCACCGATGTGTCCGGTACCTATCGTGTAGAAGTAACGATTGAAAGTTGCTCTATGCTATCTGATGCAGTGGAAGTTACAATAAGCACAAATACTTTTGAATATCCTGTTCCTGTAATTACGGCTACCAATGGAGGTATAATCTGTGAAGACAGAAGCGTTATCTTGTCTGTTGTAAATGACGAGCTATATGTAGGTGCAACTTATCAATGGTTCTTCTATGGCAGTCCGATTGTTGGAGCCACAAATAATTCTTATGAAGCGTATGAGGTAGGCGGATATCATGTTGAAGTGATTATAGGAGAATGCTCTGAAGTATCTGCAATCTACACCATTACTTACAAAGCAACTTGCGGCGTAACTTTATTAGGTACGGTTTTCCCGTTTGTAAGACAAATTGAAGATGAAGTGTTTAGCGAATTATTTACCATTTCTGTAAGCCTCAAAGCGATTCCGGATCCGGCTACATTTGATCCGATAGCACTCTATTACTCTGCTCCGTTATATCCAACTGTAAGCGCTGTATATTATGATGGTACTACGTTTATACCGAATACCCCAAAATTTGCAGGTAATTTAGGACTATTTAGTAATTATGGTGTTCCTATTGACTTCCAAAGTTCTATAGGCTTCCCGCATAGTGTACCGCCGATTGACTTTTTAGTCGAAGAAGAAGAACCTATTAATGAAGAAGGTATGACAGTAGGTTTGTATCGAATTGATGAAGTTACCCCGGGAGATTATATTTTGGAAATCAAACGGAATGGCTATATCGTTCGTTGGGCTAAAATCAACGTAACAGAGTTGTCTATTCAATATGTAGCCCATAGAGAACTTATACCCGGAGATATTAATGCAGACCTTGCTATTAATGTTATGGACATTAATGATTTGTGCGAAAAGATCAACGCTTTATATCACGAATCAGATCCGGAAGATTATTTGCCAATGACCAGCTTTGACTTGAATGCAGACGGAAGAGTAACGATTTATGATGTGAACCTGATGACTATTTTCTTAGGCTTCAGATATTTCCATTATGAAGATACCAAAGCATGGTTAGATGAATTAGGAATTGACTATTAATCTAACGTATATATAAAAATAAACACTTAAAGATTATATGAAAAAGATTGGGACAACAAATGGTTTATTACTCGCGCTTACAGGCGTGAGTAATAAACCATTAACCCAAATCGTAGTGCAGAGAAGAAAGAATGATTATCAATTATCAACAAAACAGGTGAATATAAAATAACCTAATAAATAACAGAAAAAATTAATCTAAATAAATAAAAAAAGAAGTTTTTGAAATTGAATATTAAGTAAAAAAATAATTATAAAAAAAAAAGTATGAAAAAATTTACATTGTTCAGTAGTTTGTTAACTACATTCTTTTTTATGTGTATGAGTTATAATATTTCAGCACAAGGTGTTCAAAATTATACCCATTCATTCTATGGTGACATTGCCACCAGCAATGCGCGTATTGTTACCACAATAAAAGAAGATGATGACGAAATCCAAATTGAGGCTATTACGGTCGGCTACCTGTATCTTGGTGCTGTTTCCTATAGCTTGTATTTTGATTCCGACGTAGTGGTTCCTATTTTAGGACCGGGAGGCGCAGAAATTACCGATCCGCTCTTTGGTTATGCCAGTTTGGGCGCTTATGTTGAAGTAAGCCCGAAAGTACCTAATCCGGTGCAATGGTTTATGCTTTCTTCAGGGGAAGTAGTACCCACTGGTCCAACGCCTTACACCTGCTTAATTATTGGCGGGCAGGCGCTGAATCCTATGTCTGAAATAAAGGTTCAGGGAGGCGAGATTTTACCAATCTTTAAGTTATTCTTTAAGCTAAAAGCGGGAAAAACATTGACAAATACCACTTTTACCTATTACGAAAAACTAACGGTGCCAAGATCGTCTAATGAATATTCTTTAGGAAGTTCTATCCGTATGTCCGGCACGGAAGCAGGTACTGTATATGTAAATACAAGTATGTTTGCCCGCCGTATTCCGGCAACAGTTCATACTATTGAAGCAGACGTATTGAGCGCAACATCCACCACATTGTCGGGTATTGCTAAAATTGCCAATATGGATCTTACAAAGATACCCATAGATCTACCGGGACAAAGAGGCGGCTTAGACTGGGATACAATTTTAACCTCAGGTTTTATTTACAGTACTAATGATGTGGCTCTATTTGTGGATGAATATACCAAAACATTAAAAGTAGGCGCTACGACTTATGACTTCCCTGATGCCGCAGAAATTGCTGCAGGTACATTTATCCGCGCTGGTTACACATTCCATATTCAAACCTCTTTAAATACTGCGAAACTATATTCGATAAATATGAGCGAAACGCTTACAGGTTTGGCTCCCAATACCGACTATTATGCGTATTCTTACTTGATGTACAGGTTCCAAACTTCTGACGACTATCCTGCACTTGGAGAACGTATAACATTTAGAACAATGCCTTGCCCGTTGGCGCCGGTAGTTGATAATACAGTGATTGACTTATGTGATACCGAAGGAACGTTAACCATAGAAAATCTCCTTACTTATGTTACGGGAGACAATTTGAAATGGTATGACGATGAAGATAATTTGTTATCACTTAGCACCGAGTTGGAAAACAATACTACCTATTGGGTATCTCAATCGGTTGACGGCTGTGAGAGCGAGCGCTCTTACATTACGGTAATGATTCATGAATCCATGAAAATTGATGCGCCTAATCTCCCGAGTGTAGTGGAAATCTGTAATACAGGTGGTCCCTACTATTTGAGCGATTTAAGCGCAATGTTTGCCACAAACTTAGCTTGGTATGTTGCCGAAGATGGCGCCCTGATCGAGCATCCGGAAACGATGCCACTGTCAACAGGCACAACATACTGGGCAGCGGCGGTGGTAGGCAGCTGCGAAAGTACGGAGCGTACTGCCGTAACAGTAACAGTGGTTACAAAACCATCTGCACCTGTAATTGCAACTCCGCAAGACTTTTGCTATGGCGCAAGATTGAACGACATCAATGTGAGCCCCTACAGCAACGGAAGCATCGTATGGTTTGACGTCGATAATGAAGAATTGGCAGGGAATACTGTGTTGGAAAACGGCGTTAGCTATTTTGCTGCTTTAAAGGTAGGCAACAGTTGTTACAGTGCGCTTGCAGAAGTGGTGATAGCAATTCCTCCAACCGGCGATTTTTACGACGACGACCAAATGTTCTGCTTTGAAGCTACTATAGCGAATATTGCAGCAGCAAATACTTCCGGTTTGTCTTGGTTCTCCGAAAGAGAGATGATAAACTCGCTGCCATTGACGCATGTATTGGAACATGATGCGACCTATTTCGGTGCGCGAATTACAACATATCCCAATGGTGCGGATTGCGTAATGCCGACTATTGCAGCACATGTAAGTGTGTTCCATGCAAAGGCTGCTCCAAACGTACTCAGTCCGGTTCAATTATGTTCAGATGGCACAGAGTTGACGTTAGCGCATTTGAATGTTTATGTAACAGGCGAAGATTTGCAATGGTACGAAACGCAATACGGAGATGACCCGCTGCCTTTGACTACCCCGATAGTAAACGGACAAACGTATTGGGTATCTCAATATGCAACCCAATGCGAAAGCGAGCGTTCACACATATTAGTTAAAATTGACAACTATGCAAATATTCCTGCCCCTGAAATCGAAGGTACACAATACTTCTGTACGGGTGGCACCTATACGCTGGAAGACATTATAGTTCCACCGTTTGTGAATATAGCATGGTATAATGCCTCAGACGAATTATTACCGATATCTACTCCGTTAACTGATGGAGCAATTTTCTACGCTGCGTTAGTAGCCGGCGAATGTGAAAGTACGGATAAAACGGAAGTAACGGTAGTATTTACCACTAGCAATGTAGCCGGTCCGGATATCGAAAGCCCGCTGTACTTCTGCGAAGATGCTACCATTGGCGATATCGTAGCCCCATCAACAGTAGTATGGTATAATGTTGAAGTTGGCGGCTCACCGTTATCTATTGAAGAAAAATTAGAAACCGGTACTTATTATGCAGCTTACCTGTTAGGTGATGATTGCGAAAGCGAACGCACAGAGGTAGAAATAGAAATAAATCCGATTAATCCTAACTATGACACTCAAGCATTAGAGTTCTGTGCCGGAGTTACAGTAGCAGACATTGTAATTGAAGGTTATAGCGTTACCTGGTTTGCAGATGAAGCCTTAACGATTGAGTTGCCATTGGATACCGAATTAGAAGACGGCGAAACTTATTATGGTGCAAACACCAATGGAGGTTGCAAATTATTAGCCGTAGTGGTTAATGCCACTGTTTATGATAATGTAATACCTCCAACGGTTATCACTCCTGCTGAATTTTGTATTGTAGATAACAATCTTACATTGGCAGACCTTTGGGTAACCGGAAAAAATATTAACTGGTACGCCGATCAATTTGGCGGTTTCCCATTGCCATTAACTACTCCGTTGGTTGACGGCGCAACTTACTGGGCATCTCAAAGCGCAAATATCTGTGAAAGCGAGCGCTCTTATGTTACAGTAAAATTAGACAGATATATGGATATTCCTGCACCTGCTATTACTACTCCTCAGTATTTCTGCACCGGTCGTAGCTATACATTAGCCGATATGGTTGTAGCGCCTTACTTAAATGTAGTATGGTATAATGCCGCAGGCGAATTATTAGAGATCACTACTCCGTTGGTTCATAACACAACTTACTATGCTGCTTTGGTAGCCGGCGAGTGTGAAGGCGGAGCTTTAGCGGCAGTAAGAGTTTCATTTGTAACGAACATAGAAGGACCTGCAATTGGACCATTCTATTTCTGTGCCGATGCAACCATAGGAGACATCGCAGTACCGAATAATGTATTATGGTATGATGCACTTACGGGCGGCACACTGTTACCGGCTACCCACAAATTGGAAACCGGTTCTTATTATGCCGAATACCTGCTTGATGGCGACTGCTACAGTTTGCGCAAAAAAGTAGATATCTATATTGATCCAACCGACAATGAATTTACTCAAGATACACAGGGCTTCTGTGACGGCGCTACCTTAGCCGACATCTTTGTGATGGGCTACGGAGTTACCTGGTATGCCGATGAAGACCTAACCACTACCTTACCGGTAACCACCGAATTGGTAGATGGTGCTACTTACTATGCAGCCAACACAAGCGGCGATTGTCAAATTAAGAATTTGGCAGTAACAGTAAGCGTATATGGTCATTTACAACCTCCAACAGTAAACAATCCTGTGGAGTTGTGCTCTAAGGGTACGGAATTGACTTTGGCAGATGTTTGGGTACAAGGCGACAACGTTAAATGGTATGCCGATGAGTTTGGCGGTTATCCGCTCCCAATGAACACACCGTTAGTTGATGGCACTATTTACTGGGCAGCTCAAGGTATGAGCGCTTGCGAAAGTTATCGCTCTTATGTAATAGTGAAGATAAACAACTATATGACTGTTCCTGCCCCTGAAATTGAATCTGAGCAATTGTTCTGTGTAAACGGCACATTTACGCTGGCAGATATTTCAATAGATCCTTCCTTAAATGTGGTATGGTATAATGGCGCAGGTGAATTATTAGATATTACTACTCCGTTGGAAGATGACGTAATCTATTATGCAGCCATGGTAGTAGGAGAGTGTGAAGGTGAAGATCGCACGGGTGTAAAGGTATTGTTTGTGCCTGTAGTAGAGCCTCCTGTAATTGCAGGATCATTCTACTTCTGTGAAGATGCAACGATTGGCGACATTGTAGTACCTACAGGTATTGTATGGTATGATGCTTTAAACGGTGGCAATCTATTGTCTAACGGACACAAATTAGAAACCGGTAACTACTATGCCGCTTACGAGCAGGTGGGTACTTGCACCTATTTGCGTACACCGGTATATGTAGAGATTGATCCGCTTACTATAACACCAGCCACAGATGCACAAAGTTTCTGTACCGGTGCAACGTTAGCCGACATAGCAGTATCAGGTTATGGTATAATCTGGTTTGCAGATGAGACGATGTTGACCGCATTACCGATCACTACCGAATTGGAAAATGGCGAAACTTACTATGCCGCCAACACCAATGGCGACTGTCACTTACTCAACTTGGAAGTAACAGTAACCATACTTGATAAGTTATTACCTCCAACCGTAAAAACTCCTGCCGAGTTCTGTACGGTAGAAGGCGCCTTGACGCTTGCAGACATTTGGGCATCCGGACAAAATATTACCTGGTATGCCAATGAGTTTGGCGGCACTGCACTTCCAATGAGCACACCGTTAGTTGACGGCGCTATTTACTGGGCAGCTCAAAGCGTTAATATCTGCGAAAGCGAACGCTCTTATGTTAGTGTAAAATTAGATCCACACTTGGCAATACCTGCCCCTGAAATAGCATCTACTATAGATTTATGTGAAACCTTGTCAGGCGTAATTACGTTGAATGAGTTACCGATAGGCAATATTATCGTACAATGGTATGCAGAAGATGGCATCACGCCGCTTACCGGCAGTGAGTTAGTAGCAGCCAATACAACTTACTATGCCGCGCTGGTAGCCGGCGAGTGCGAAAGCGCTGACCGTACCGCGGTAACTGTTGACTTCAAAACTACTATTGAGACTTTACCTGATCTAACCGGTACGATGTACTTCTGTGATAATGCAACCATAGCCGACATCAATATTCCTAATGTAGCGTGGTTCTACAACGAGGGTGATGTTACCGCGTTGGAAAGCACGCACGTATTGGAAAATCACACTTACTGGGCAGCAGTATCGATTGGCGACTGCGAAAGCACGAACCGCGTAGAGGTAGTAATAGAGATTGGTACCAACAACAGCAATTATGATGCAGTTGCGATGAGTTTCTGTACCGAAGCTACCTTAGCCGACATTAGTGTAGTGGGTTATGGTATTAGATGGTATGCAAATGAGGATATGTTAGAAGAGTTGCCGTTGACTACCGAGTTGGTAGATGGCGAAACTTACTATGCAGCCAACACGAGCGGCGATTGTCAAATCCTTGCTTTGGAAGTAACTGTAAGCATTTATGAACATTCCTTACCGCCGACAGGACCTACGACTGTAGAATACTGTGTGGTAGAAAATATGTTGACCTTAGCCGAATTGGCAAATGAAATAAGCGGTACTGATTTACAATGGTACGGCAGTCAATACAGCAACGATCCGTTGCCGATGACTACCCCGTTGGTAAGCGGTACTACCTACTGGATATCTCAAGGCTTTGGCAAGTGCGAGAGCGACCGCTCTTACATCACCCCGACCTTGAACGAGCATTTGATTCTTACTGCTCCTGAAATTGCTTCTACTATTGATTTGTGTGAAAGTTTGTCAAGCGTAATTACTTTTGCAGAATTACCGATTGGCAATATTACCGTACAATGGTATGAAGAAGACGGCACTCCGATAGATGGTGGTGCTGTGGTTACAGCCGGTACTTACTATGCCGCGCTGGTAGCCGGTGAGTGCGAAAGCGCCGACCGTACCGCAGTAACTGTTGCGTTTAACACTACTATTGAGACTTTACCTGATGTAACCGGTACGATGTACTTCTGTGATAATGCAACCATAGCCGACATCAATATTCCTAATGTAGCGTGGTTCTACAACTTTACCGATGTTACCGCATTGGAAAGCACGCACGTATTGGAAAATCACACTTACTGGGCAGCAGTATCGATTGGCGATTGCGAAAGCACGAACCGCGTAGAGGTAGTAATTGAGATTGGTACCAACAACAGCAATTATGATGAAGTAGCGATGAGTTTCTGTACCGAAGCTACCTTAGCCGACATTAGTGTAACAGGTTATGGTATTAGATGGTATGCAAATGAGGATATGTTGGAAGAGTTGCCGTTAACTACCGAGTTAGTGGATGGCGCTACTTACTATGCAGCCAACACGAGCGGCGACTGTCAAATCCTTGCTTTGGAAGTAACTGTAAGCATCTATGAACATTCCTTACCGCCGACAGGACCTACGACTGTAGAATACTGTGTGGTAGAAAATATGTTGACCTTAGCCGAATTGGCAAATGAAATAAGCGGTACTGATTTACAATGGTACGGCAGTCAATACAGCAACGATCCGTTGCCGATGACTACCCCGTTGGTAAGCGGTACTACCTACTGGATATCTCAAGGCTTTGGCAAGTGCGAGAGCGACCGCTCTTACATCACGCCGACCTTGAACGAGCATTTGATTCTTACTGCTCCTGAAATTGCTTCTACTATTGATTTGTGTGAAAGCTTGTCAAGCGTAATTACCTTTGCAGAATTACCGATTGGCAATATGCAAGTACAATGGTATGAAGAAGACGGCACCCCGATAGATGGTGGTGACGTGGTTACAGCCGGTACTTACTATGCAGCATTGGTAGCAGGCGAGTGCGAAAGCGCCGACCGTACCGCAGTAACTGTTGCGTTTAACACTACTATTACCACAGAACCTGATGTAGAAAGTACGATGTACTTCTGTGATAATGCAACGATAGCCGACATCAATATTCCTAATGTAGCGTGGTTCTACAACTTTACCGATGTTACCGCATTGGAAAGCACACACGTATTGGAAAATCACACTTACTGGGCAGCGGTAGCGATTGGCGAATGTGAAAGCACAAGCCGTGTAGCAGTAGTAATCGAGATAGGTACCAACAACAGCAATTACGATGAAGTTGCAATGAGTTTCTGTACCGAGGCTACCTTAGCCGACATCAATGTAGTGGGTTATGGTATTAGATGGTATGCAAATGAGGATATGTTGGAAGAGTTGCCGTTAACTACCGAGTTAGTAGATGGCGAAACTTACTATGCAGCCAACACGAGCGGCGATTGTCAAATTTTGACATTAGCGGTAACTGTAGGTATTTATGAACATTCCTTACCGCCGACAGGACCTACCACTGTAGAATACTGTGTGGTAGAAAATATGTTAACCTTAGCCTATTTGGCAAATGAAATAAGCGGTACTGATTTACAATGGTACGGCAGTCAATACAGCAACGATCCGTTGCCGATGACTACCCCGTTGGTAAGCGGTACTACCTACTGGATATCTCAAGGTTTTGGCAAGTGCGAGAGCGATCGCTCTTACATCACCCCGACCTTGAACGAGCATTTGATTCTTACTGCTCCTGAAATTGCTTCTACTATTGATTTGTGTAACAGTTTAGCAGGCATTACCTTTGCAGAATTACCGATTGGCAATATTACCGTACAATGGTATGAAGCAGACGGCACCCCGATAGATGGTAGTGATGAAGTTACAGATGGTACTTACTATGCTGCGTTGTTAGCCGGCGAGTGCGAAAGCGCCGCCCGTACCGCAGTAACTGTTACGTTTAACGCTACTATTGAGACTTTACCTGATGTAACCGGTACGATGTACTTCTGTGATAATGCAACGATAGCCGACATCAATATTCCGAATGTAGCATGGTTCTACAACTTTACCGATGTTACTGCGTTGGAAAGCACACACGTATTGGAAAATCACACTTACTATGCAGCGGTAGCGATTGGCGATTGCGAAAGCACGAACCGTGTAGAGGTAGTAATTGAGATTGGTACCAACAACAGCAATTATGATGAAGTTGCAATGAGTTTCTGTACCGAGGCTACCTTAGCCGACATTAGTGTAGTGGGTTATGGTATTAAATGGTATTCAGATGAAGATATGTTAAATGAGTTGCCGTTGACTACCGAGTTAATAGATGGAACTACTTACTATGCAGCCAACACGAGCGGCGATTGTCAAATTTTGACCTTGGCAGTAACTGTAAGCATTTATGAACATTTACTACCGCCATACACTTCTACTACCGTAGAGTTGTGCGTGGTTGAAAATACTTTAACTTTGGCAGACCTTACAGGCTATGTATCAGGTACTGATCTTCAATGGTATGGCAGTCAATATGGTAACGATCCGTTGCCGATGACTACTCCGTTAGTAAGCGGTACTACCTACTGGATATCTCAAGGCTTTGGCAAGTGCGAGAGCGACCGTTCTTACATCACTCCGACCTTGAACGAGCATTTGATTCTTCCTGCTCCTGAAATTGCATCACCGATTACGTTGTGTGAAAGTATCATAGGCACCATTACCTTGAATGATCTACCGATAGGCGCTATGCAAGTACAATGGTATGCAGAAGATGGTACCACTCCGCTTGAAGGTACAGAAGTACTCATGGGCAATGCTATCTATTATGCAGCGTTGTTATCCGGCGAGTGTGAGGGCACAGCCATGACAGAGGTATCTGTTGAGTTTGAGCCTGTTATTTACACCACACCGGATGTATCCACTCCGATGTACTTATGTGAGCACGTTACTATCAATGACCTTCATATCTCGAATGTGGTATGGTTCTACAGTTTTGATGATACAGCTCCGTTAGCGGGTACCCATGTATTGGAAACACATTCTTACTATGTAGCTGTAGCGATAGGCAATTGCCAAAGCACTATGCGCATGCAGGTAGATGTAGTGATTAATCCTGAGAACTATGACTATACTTATGATACCCAGGGCTTCTGTGAAGATGCTACGTTAGCCAATATTAATGTAACGGGTTATGGTATTAAGTGGTTTGCGGAACCGGAAATGGTTACCGAGTTGCCCATAACTACCGCGTTGGTGGATGGCGTCACTTATTATGCAGTAAACACGAGTGGTGACTGTATGATTAAGAATTTGGCAGTAACGGTAAGTTTATCCAACTACCTGTTACCTCCGACTGTTCAGTCTATTGTTGACTTGTGTTCAGTAGAAGCAGTATTAACGTTGGCAGACATTCCGGCAGAGGGACAAAACGTGGTATGGTACGAAACGCAATACAGCGGCACGCCGTTACCGATGGATACTCCGCTTGCCGATGGCGCTATTTACTGGGCAGCACAAAATGCAGGTTCTTGTGAAAGCGAGCGTTCATACGTTAGCGTTAATATAGATAACTTTATGACTATTCCAGCCCCTGAGATTGAAGGCGTACAGTACTTCTGTTCCGGTGGCAACTATACCTTGGCAGACATTACCGTAGATCCTTTCGACAATATTACGTGGTATAATGAAGATGGTACGGTATTGGCAATCAATACTCCGTTAGTTGATGGTACTACTTACTATGCAGCGTTGGTAGCCGGCGAGTGTCAAGGCACAGCGCAAACGGCAGTAAGAGTAGAGTTTACCGGTGGCAGCGTAACTGCTCCGACAATCGAGAGTCCGTTGTACTTCTGTGATGGCGCAACTCTTGCCGACATCGTAGTTCCAACCACCGTGGTATGGTATGATGCAGAATTTGGCGGTACTCAATTAGCAAGCAATTATATGTTAACAAGCGGTATTTACTATGCAGCCTACTTGTTGGGTGGTACTTGCGAAAGCGAGCGCACGCCGGTAGAAGTACTGATAGATCCGCTTTCCTATAGTTATGACACACAGGGTCAAGAGTTCTGTGCAGGCGCTGTAATATCCGACCTTAATGTAACGGGTTACGGTATTACCTGGTTTGCAGATGAGAGTTTGACTATGGAGTTATCATTGACAGCCGAGTTGGAAGACGGCGAAACTTATTATGCCGCCAACACCAATGGAGATTGCAAGTTGATAGCTTTGGCTGTATTCGCCACTGTTTATGATAATGTACTACCCCCGACTGTGGTAACTCCTGTTGAGTTATGTACAGCAACCACTACGAATGCTTTAACGTTGGCAGATCTTTGGGTAACGGGTCAAAACCTGACCTGGTATTCTGATCAGTTTGGCGGTTATCCGTTGCCTGTAAGTACACCGTTGGTTGACGGCTCCACTTACTGGGTATCTCAAAGCGCCAATATCTGTGAGAGTGAACGTTCTTATATTACAGTGAAGTTAGATCCGTTTATGAATATTCCTGCACCTGAGATTACCTCTCCTCAGTATTTCTGTACGGGCAGCACCTATACCTTAGCTGATATGGTTGTAGCACCTTACCTGACTGTGGTATGGTATAATGCGGCAGGTGACATGTTGTCTATGGATACCGAGTTGGTACCTGACGGCGTTTACTACGCAGCGTTGGTAGCCGGACAGTGTGAGGGCACCGATTTGACGGCGGTTAAGGCCTTGTTTAGACCTTATGTAGCCGGACCTGAAATTGGACCGTTCTACTTCTGTGCAGATGCCACGATAGGGGACATCGCAGTACCGAATAATGTATTATGGTATGACGTAGCTCAAGGCGGCACGGCGTTAGCAAACAATCATAAATTGGAAACTGCTGTTTATTATGCTGAGTATTTGCTTGATGGTGATTGCTACAGCGAACGTAAAGAGGTATATATCTTTATTGATCCTGTTGACAATGACTTTACACAAGATAATCAGGGCTTCTGTGAGGGTTCAACCTTAGCCGACATCTTTGTGATGGGTTATGGAATTACCTGGTATGCTGATGAAGAGATGACCGTTGCCTTACCGATAGATACTGAGTTAGAGAATGGCATTACCTATTTTGCAGCCAACACGAGCGGTGCATGTCAGATTAAGAATTTGGCAGTAACCATCAGTGTTTATGGACATTTACAACCTCCTGCAGTAAGCAATCCTGTTACTTTGTGTTCTACGGGTACAGTATTGACTTTGGCAGATGTTTGGGTACAGGGTGAAAACATTACCTGGTATTCCGAAGAGTTTGGCGGTTATCCGTTGCCGATGAGTACTCCGTTGGTAGATGGCGCTATTTACTGGGCAGCTCAAGGTATGAGCGCTTGCGAAAGTTATCGTTCTTATGTAACAGTTAAGATAGACAACTATATGACTATTCCTGCCCCTGAAATTGCAACTGAGCAGTTATTCTGTACCAACGGTACATTTACGCTGGCAGATATTTCGGTAGATCCATCCATTACTGTGGTATGGTATAATGGCGCAGGTGAATTATTGGATATTACTACTCCGTTGGAAGATGGCGTAATTTATTATGCAGCCATGGTAGTAGGAGAGTGTGAGGGTGAAGATCGTACCGGCGTAAAAGTATTGTTTGCTCCTGTGGTACCGGAACCTGAAATTGAGGGACCGTTCTACTTCTGTGAAGGCGCCACGATTGGTGACATTGTAGTACCTACGGGCATTGTATGGTATGATGCTTTAACCGGTGGTAATTTATTGACCAACGGACACAAATTAGAAACCGGTAATTACTATGCTGCTTACGAAACGGTGGGTACTTGTACACACAAACGTACTGAGGTATATGTAGAGATTGATCCGCTTACTATAACACCAGCCACAGATGCACAAAGCTTCTGTGCAGGTGCAACGTTAGCCGACATAACCATTTCGGGTTATGGTATAACCTGGTTTGCCGATGCCGACTTAACGATAGCATTACCTATCGTTACCGAGTTGGAAAATGGCGAGACTTACTATGCAGCCAACACTAATGGCGACTGTCACTTAATCAATATGATAGTAACCGTAACGGTATATGACAATGTAATACCTCCGACAGTAAAAACTCCTGCCGAGTTCTGTACAGTAGAGGGCACTTTGACGTTAGCCGACATTGTGGTAACGGGACAAAACATTACCTGGTATGCTGATGAGTTTGGTGGCACTGTGCTTCCATTAACCACACCGTTAGTTGACGGCGCGATTTACTGGGCATCTCAAAGCGTTAACATCTGCGAAAGCGACCGTTCGTATGTTCAAGTGAAGATAAATGAATATATGAATATTCCGGCACCTGAAATAGCCGGTACGCAAGAATTTTGCGAAGGCGGTGATTATACTTTGGCCGACATCACGGTAGATCCGTTCTTGAATATTGTATGGTATAATGCAGCAGGCGAAGAATTACCAATTACTACTTCTTTGGAAGAAACAACTTACTATGCAGCCTTAGTAGCAGGCGAGTGCGAAAGCACCGACCGTACTCCGGTTACGGTAGTATTTACCGAAGTGGTTTCTGCACCTGAAATTACCGGTACGTTTGTATTCTGCGGCGATGCCACGATTAATGACCTTATTGTACCAGCCACTGTGGTATGGTACGATGTAGCCGTTGGTGGTACACCATTAGCAGGCGACTATAGATTAGAAACGGGTACCTATTATGCAGGTTATCTGTTGGGTGGCGACTGCGAAAGTGAACGTACACCGGTATATGTAGAAATAGATCCTACCGACAGCGAATTTACTCAAGACGCTCAAGGTTTCTGCGTAGGCGCAACCTTAGCCGATATTAGTGTAACCGGTTATGGTATTAAATGGTTTGCTGATGAAGATATGTTAGAAGAATTGCCGTTAACTACCGAGTTGGAAGACGGCGAGACTTACTATGCAGCCAACATCAGTGGCGATTGTATGATTAAGAATTTGGAAGTTACCGTAAGCATCTATAACCATTTATTGGCTCCTACGGTTAAAACTCCTGCTGAGTTCTGCTCAACAAGCGGTATCTTAACTTTGGCAGACATTACGGTAATAGGACAAAATATTATCTGGTATGCCGATGAGTTTGGTGGTATTGCGCTTCCGATGACTACTGAGTTGGTGGATGGCGCTATTTACTGGGCAGCTCAAAACTTGGGCACCTGCGAAAGCGCACGTTCATACACGCAAGTTATGATTAACAACCACTTGTATATTCCTGCACCGGAAATTGCAGAAGCACAATTCTTCTGTGAAAACGGTAACTACACATTGGAAGATATTGCTGTTGATCCGTTCTTAAATATTGTATGGTATGATGCAGCAGGAAATGTATTACCAATCACCACTCCGTTGGTTAATGAGGAAACTTATTACGCAGCCACTTTGGCAGGCGAGTGCGAAAGCGCCGATAGAACTCCGGTAATAACATTACTTACAACTGTTATCCCGTCTCCGGTAATTGCAGGACCGTTCTATTTCTGTGGCGATGCAACAATTAATGATATTCCTGTTCCTGCTACTATAGTATGGTACGATGTAGAAACCGGCGGCACTCCGTTAGCGCCTACTCATAGATTAGAATCACGCAACTATTATGCAGCATACTTAGAAGGCGACTGCAATATTCACCGCACACTTGTGGCTGTAATAATAGAACCAACAGATTCCGAATTTGAACCCGCTACACAATACTTCTGCGATGGCGCTACCTTAGCCAACATATCTGTAACCGGTTACGGTATTAAATGGTATGCCGAAGAAGCAATGATTACCGAGTTACCATTAACTACCGAGTTAGTAGATGGCGTTACTTACTATGCAGCCAACACCAATGGCGACTGTCAAATTAAGAATTTGGCGGTAACAGTAGGTATGTCTCAACATCTGATTCCGCCAATAATGGATAATGTGGCTATATTCTGCGACTTAACAGGATTAACATTGGCAGATTTAGCAGCAAGCGTTTATGTACAAGGTATCAATATTAAATGGTATGGCAGTCAATACAGCAACGATCCGTTGCCGATGAACACTCCATTAGTAAGCGGTGTAACTTACTGGGCATCACAAAGTAGTGTAACTATTAGTGGCGCCTGCGAAAGCGACCGCTCTTATATCCATGTGATTGAAGACGTGAATATGGTTGTTCCAATGCCGGAAATTAATACTCCGTATTATGTATGTGCTGCAGGCGCTCCATATTACTTATCTGATATTGTTCCAAACAATGGCGAACATTTGGTATGGTATAATGTAGCAACCGGCGGTGAACCGTTAGTTCCGGCTACAACATTATTAACCAATGGCGCAACATACTATGCAACACAACTCATTGGTAATTGCGAAAGCATTGAACGCAAACCTGTTCAAGTAATCTTTACCAATGAAAATATTGCAGGTCCTGTATTTGAAAATGCTCCGTTCTACTTCTGTGGCGATGCTACAATAGGCGACATTCCGGCTCCTGCAAATGTGGTTTGGTATGCAACTATTGTGGGTGGTACTCCGCTTCCGAATAATCATAAGTTAGAAACCGGAAATTATTATGCCGCATTAGTAATAGGTAACAGTTGTATGACTGTACGCACACCTGTTGCGGTAGAAATTAATCCGAGCGATAAAGGTTATGACGATGTTGAGCAAGGTTTCTGTGAAGGAGCCACATTGGCAGATGTAACCATCTCAGGTTATGGTATTATTTGGTTTGCTGAAGAAGAAATGATGAATGTATTACCATTAACTACCGAATTACTAAATGGTACAACTTATTATGCCGCTAATACATCAGGCGATTGCTTAATCGAAAACTTGGCTGTTACTGTAAGCACATACAACAATATGTTACCGCCAACGGTGGTAGATCCTGTGGTATTCTGTACGGTAGAAGATGCCTTGACCTTAGCAGACGTTTGGGTATTAGGAACGAATATTAAATGGTATGCTGAAGAGTTTGGCGGCTATCCGTTGCCATTAACTACGCCTTTAACTGATGGCGCTATCTATTGGGCTTCTCAAAGCGCTTCACAAAGTGCTGATTGCGAAAGCGCTCGCTCTTATGTGAAAGTGAAATTAGATGCTCATTTAGAAATCCCTGCTCCTGAAATTGCCTCTCCACAGTCGTTCTGTACAGGTGGTGACTTCACATTAGCAGATATGACCGTAGAACCGAACCTCAATATTGTATGGTACAATAATGCAGGTGATGTATTACCGATCACTACTTCGTTAGTTGCAGGAACTACTTATTATGCAGCATTAATGGTAGGCGAATGTGAAAGCACCGAACGTACACCGGTAACCGTACAGTTTACCTCTACAGTTCCTGCTCCGGACGTTGCAGGTACAATGTTCTTCTGCGAAAATGCTACGATTGGCGACATCCTCGTGCCTTCAACAATTGTATGGTACAATGTTCCAACCGGCGGAACTCCGCTCCCAAGCAATTATGTATTAACAACAGGAACCTATTATGCAGCATACTTGCTGGGTGGTGATTGCGAAAGCAACCGCACTCCTGTAGACATTTACATCAATCCTACAACACCGGTTGAACCGCAAAATACCGACCAATACTTCTGCTTCGGCGCTACAGTGGCTGATATTGAAGTAACCGGATACGGTATTAACTGGTACGCCGATAGCTATTTGTTTGTTCCTGTAAATCTTACAGATGAATTAATAGATGGAAATACGTACTATGCAGTTTCTACGAATGACGCTTGTTCAATCCTTACTGCAGCAGTAACTGTACATATCTTCAACGATGTTCAACCTCCGGTATTGGCAAACAATGCTATATTGGCTGTTTGCTCAGGCGATGAAATTAATACGCAATTCTTGTTAGGATTAATTGATATTCAAACAGACGTTGAATATAGAATCTTTGAAGACCAAGGTTGCTTCATACCGTTTGTTGGTCCTATTACTACCGATTATGCAACAGCCGCTTCACATACATTCTATGTAATGGCATTTGTAGCAGGTAGCAACTGTACGCACAACTATGAAGATGCATTAGGAATGACCATTGTAGTGAACCCAATTCCTGAGGCTCCAACAGTGGCAGACGAAGATATGTTGTTTATTTGCTCAGGCGATGTAATTAATGTTGCATTCTTGAATGAAAGACTCGTATATAATGATGACGTAATCATAGAATATTATATGGATACAGACTGTACCATACCGTTTACTCCGATTACTACAAATTACGATAATGCTACTTCTCATACCATCTATGCAATAGCAAGATCAATAGCCACCGGTTGTGCTACTTATCCGGAAGATAGATTAGCAATAACAATCGAAGTGGATGAAATTCCGGCAGTGGTAATTGATCCAAATGCATTCAAATTGTGTAACGAAGAACTATTCCCAACTTATTACTTTGAAGGTACCGACAATACAACATTTGTATGGCACGTAATTACAGACGAAGGCGTAGGTATTACGGTTAGTTCAGGAACAGATTCTATTCCTTACTTCTATGCAACCAACGAAGGATTTGAACACGTTACAGCCTACTTGTCTGTTACTCCTTACAGTGTACACGGTTGCGTAGGCGAAACACAACTGTTTATGATTATTGTGAATCCGAAACCAACTACATATCCTGTTGAAGACATGGTATATTGTCACGGCGTACAGGCTCCGGCTCATTGTTTCACCGGTGATATGCAAAATGCACACTTTGAATGGCAATACGTAAGCGGTACGAATGTGTTCAGTGTAACTTCAGGTACGAACTGCTTACCCAGCTTCTTTACAAATAACACCGGAAATGAACCAATTATAGGTACTTATAAAGTAAAAGCAAGTTATACCTTTGCAAATTATCCTTGTGAAGGTGAATGGGAAGAGTTCAACATCGTAGTATTACCGTATCTACCGGCTCCAACGGTTAATAAACAATCACAAATCATTTGCTCAGGCGAAGCGTTTGATGATATTGAATTTACCACTGACAACAACATACAAGGTGCAACCTATAGTTGGCAATGGGTATCAGGCGATAACTTCTTACCTGAATTAGAATTAAGCGGCGAAGGTGATGTTCTTGGAAGAGTACTTCACAACAATACGATTATGTCTAAGACAGCAAATTATAAAGTTGTTACAGAGTTTATGTATGGCAATCATGCTTGTACAAGTGGCGATCAACATGCAATTTTCAGTATCACTGTGAAACCGGAAATTACCGTTTCGGCTCCCGGACCTCATCTATATTGCAATGATGTAATAACAGATCCTATTCCTTTCTCAGGTAACAATCCGTTGGCTACTTATCATTATGAACATGCCGGTGGTGATGTATTAGATAACGCACCACTATCAGGTACGGGTAATTTCCCAAGTTTCCACACACACAATACTACCAATAATACCCAAGTAGCGATATATCGTGTATGGGCAGAATATGACGATTGTATAAGTGAAGACGTAACATTTACCATTGTGGTTTACCCAACCATTACAGTTACAATTACTCCTGATGAACAAACCATTTGTTCCGGCAATGAGATAGAACCTATTGTATTCGAAAGCAATGTAGATAATGTTATCTTCACATGGACATACCTAACCGGTACACCATTAATTGGATTTGGAGGTACAGGTAATATTCCTGCACAAACGATTATTGGCGGTAATACACTACTTGAAGGAGTTTATCAAGTTACTACTGAAGTAAATGAAGCGCCTTATTGCTCTGCACCTACTACTGCTCTATTCAAAATTACAGTAGAGCCGATACCTATGGTAACAAGTGCATTAGAAACGCAATTAGACTGTACAGGTATATTCGATTACACAGTAACAACCAGTGTTCCTGTGTCTGAAATCTATTGGGAAAGACTTCCGCATCCTGCCATCAATGGTGGATTAGGAAATTCCGGTTCAGGCGCTTATATTCATGAAATACTTACCAACACAAGTGCGGTTGTCGTAACTGTTAATTATGTTATTTCATTGAAAGCAGGCGATTGCCCTTATGAAGAAATTGCGATAATTAAAGTACATGTACTTCCCAACAATGTATGGGATGTAAATGCTGTAACTACAACTTGTGCAGGCGAATCTGTGGTGTATATTGAATATGGCGATATTATGGTGCAAGGCGCTCAATACAAACTCTTATTTGGTAAAGAGGGTATTGATGCAGAATTTGTAAGCGTTTATAACTACGAAGAATTGCCGATGCCAAATATTGCTGTGGCTATTCCGCAAGGAGTTAACCCCGGAAATTATACCGCAGACCTGTACTTGAAACATGGTACTTGTGAAGATGTTTATCCTGTAGTAATTGTAATTAGAACAGTTCCAACAGTTGAGGATAGAGCAGATGCTGATATTGTTTTATGTGAAAATGCTGAGTTCAGACTATTTGCTAAAGCAACAGGCGGCAATGTTCAATATCAATGGTATTTTGATGGTGAACTCATTGAGGGCGCTACCGATTATTACTATGAAGGCGTATTCACTCAAAATGGAACTTACATGTTAGAAATTTCTAATGAATGTGGTGTAACAACGCTTTACTTCAATGTACGTTTGAACCCGCTTATTATCGAAAGAAAATGGGACGATGTACTCTTTATTGATAACTTTGGCGATAAATATGTTGGATATCAATGGTATCAAGATGGACAACCGATTTCAAAATTGGGCAACTCACAATACTATACTGTTCCGGGAGGCTTCCCATACATGGTAGAATACAATGTGAGAGCATACAAGGCAGACGGTAGCTATGACGAAGCCTGTCCGATTGTTCCCAATACCGAAAAACCCGACATTGTTGCTAGTTTCATAGTATATCCGAGCCCAAGTATTCCGGGTGAAAGTGTAACCTTCTTCCTCACGCTGCCTGACGGCGAAGAATACGATGCCGATGCGCAAGTATTTGATGTAAGAGGTAGAGTGGTAGGCACATATCACCTTACTCAATCTAAAACAGAAGTAAATATGTATGTTGCATCCGGTACTTATACGGTTAGAGTTAATCTAAAGAGTGGTCGTGAATTTGTAACTAAATTTATTATTCAAAAATAGCGAGTAGCTTTTATCCGGTAGGGGAGTGTCCCCTACCGGATTATTAATATGAAAAAAAATTAATCAAAAAAATAATCAAAATATGAAAAAAAATGTTCTATTATCGCTGTTAATGCTTTTTAGTATTAGTGTTATGTCTCAAGAAAAAGGTCTCTATCTTACTATATCGGGAGGATTAGGACCCACAGGATACAAGTATAACATACAAGGTGTCAACAATTTCGCTACTCCTGTCAATCAACTTAAACTCGGCGGGCAAGCCGGTCTGGGGGTAAGTTATTACTTTACAAAACATTTCGGTATATCTGCCGGTGTGGGTGTGTCGCATTACAGATCTTACGCAAAATTATTAGGTAATTTTGAAGACTATAATGAAGCCTATCTTGCCGATAGAAACAATAAGCACTTTAATCTGGGTAATTATGTGGATAATGATTTTGATGATCATATAACACAATATAATTTAAGAGTAAGAACTCAAAATTGGTTGGAATATCAATCCGGCAAATTTATTGAAGTACCCATACTTTTGAATTTGCAGAAGAAATTTGCCAAAAATGAATTCTTTGGAATCTATTTGGGCTTGGGCGCTAAATTTTTAATCCCCATTCGCTCTGAATATGAAATAAAAGATGAACTGAATGGTACTGAAGCCGGCTTAAATGTGTATGGTTATTATGCAGAAAAAAATCTTTACTTAGGTCGATACGATCAACCGCCATTAGATCAACACGGTTTTGGCGTAATTAATAATGCAAGTGAAGTATTAGCCGATGCAAAAGGTAAATTAGACCATAAATTCAACGTAGCTTTAGTAGGTGAAGCCGGTTTTCTTTTCTCTTTAAGCAGAAGAGTAGATCTCGCGCTCGGCGCTTTTATAGACTATGGTTTATTGAATATGAAGAGAAAAGCAGAAGATAAAAACTTATTTACCGGACCCGGCAGAGACTATGTAGAAGCCGCAGAAGACTATAATGTGGCGAGTGGTATCATCTACAATTCAATTACAGCTACCGATATGGTAAAAAAAGTTTCTACCTTCTCTTATGGCGGAAAAATAGGTTTGCGCGTTAAACTCGGTAAATTATCTAAGAGAGAAAGCGATGAGCCGGTTTATGTTCCGGTAAAATCAGATGAAGATACCCTATTGAATGCCATATCCGACAAATTACAAGCGCTGGATTCAATGATGAAAGAAGTACTTGATGCTGTGAATAAACCGGTAGTGGTTGAAGCTCCTGCTGAGAAGGAAAAAACGCAACCGGATAATTATTATTCAGAAGAAGATCTCAATATTGTTTTTGAACCTATCTATTTTGACCTTAACAAATCTATCTTAAAACCTGAAAGTCAAGAGATTTTAAATAGAAAGATTGAGATATTAAAGAGATTCCCGGATCTGAAACTGTTAATTTTGGGTAATACTTGCGATATTGGTAAAGATTATTATAACTTTGAATTAGGTGCAAGACGTGCCGAAGCAGCGAAGAAATATCTCATTGATAATGGTATTGATCCGAATAGATTAGAAACCAGTACGCACTCCAAATACACTCCGGAATTGCCGAATACCAGCGAAGCCAATCGTACGCATAACAGACGTGATGACTTCCGCCCCTTATTCCCCAAAAAGAGTGTTCGCCCGTAAAATAATAACTAACTAAATATGTAAGGCTGCCCTATTTGAGCAGCCTTTTTTGTTTAAATGCGCTTTCTTCCTGTTTTCCGCACTTTTCCTGTTTTCAGCGTTGCAACACCCTAAAAATTTTTAAGGATAATTTGATATAATTCTTCTTGTTGTGTATCCATTTTTAAGAGTTTTGATTTCGTTAGTTTTGATTGAGGGAGTGTATATGTAATTTGATACATATTATGGGTAATTTCTGCAGCTTTTTTAATTGACAATGAGGATTTTTCTTGATATAGCACACGTTCTAACTCTTTATAAATGGCATAAGCAGTGAAAGCAATACAAAGATGTGCTTCAATACGATGTTGCAGACGATGAAATATAGGGCGTATTTTCAAATCAGTTTTCGACATTCTGAACCCTTTTTCTATGTGCCATAAATTTTTATAGTTTTCAATAGCATCATTATCAGACAATTTTGCATTTGTAATGTATCCTTTCAATCCATCCCATTTAGCCTCTTCATCTATTTTTTGATAATCCATTTCTATACTAATTTCTCCATTCATCTTCAAAAATTTATTGTATCCACGTTGGTTGAGATTAGCTTTGGTTAATTTGCCGGATTTAACTTGTTTTTCAATACGTTTAATTCCTCGTTCACGGTTATAAGCATCTTTTTTAGCTCTTTCTTTGGAGTATCCGACTATCAAACGTGTTTTCCCTTCTTTAATAAAACTTCGACTCTCTCCATCCAAATAAGAATGTTCAACGATTTGCTTTTTTAGATGTTCTGATTCATTTTTGATACGCCCACCCAAAATATATTCATACCCTCCATTTTCTAAAGCAAGGATGTTTTTGGTAGACAATAATCCCGAATCGGCAACCACAACAGGTTTAGATAAATTAAATTTTAATCTCATTTTTTCCAAAAATGGAATCAAAGTGTGTCCCTCGTAAGTATTACCTTCAAAAATATCGTATCCTATCGGTAATCCGCCTAATCCAACCAATAAACCAATAACAATCTGCGGATGCTGATGTTTACCGTCTTTACTGTAACCTATTTTGCGTAAATCATCTTCATCGCTTGCTTCAAAATACAAAGTGGTCATATCGTAAAATACTGCGCTAATTGTACCCCCTAAAACTTTTTTGGTGTGTTCAAAACAAATAGATTCAACCTGATCTTTATATTGACTTTGTAGTTTGTCTAAAAAACGATATACTGCATCAATGTCTAAACAAACACCTTGATAACGATATAAATACTCGCATGTTTTGAGTTTGCTCAATGGAAAAGCTAAGCGGGACAAAACCAAATGACGGAACATATCGGAAGCAATGGTATCAAAGCCTATGTGATTGAAAATCTTACCAAATATCAATTCCGGACCTAAAGTCCGAATATTTGAATTTTCTAAAGATAAAATAACATTTTCAATGGCTTCATCTATCGAAAAACCAAACATCTTCTGCTGTCCTGTTATTCTTTCAATCTCCTCTCGTGCAAGCGATTCTAATTGTTCTATTTCGCGCCATGTTATGGCACAACCTACCGTTTTAAGCACTTTATAGCGCCCATTTTCTTTGTAAATAATTTGTAATGAGGTACTTCCTGACCTGTTTTTCAATTTTCTTATAAACATAAAAATAATTTGCAACACCCAAAATCGCGCAAAAATAAATAAAATATTTTGATTATCAATTATTTATGCGGGTGTTGCAAAAAAAGTGCGGAAAACAGGAGATAGTTGCCAGCATATAGAGTCCTTGTTCTGTAAAGGCTTTAGGAAGATATTTTGTATGTTGTCCTCTTCCTTGCTTTTCTAAGGTCGAAATTTTCGACCTTAAAGATTTTTTTTCTTTATCAGAAACATCAAGAATATATCCTTCCGGAAATTTTTCGGGATTATTTCTAACCGCTTCGTTAATACGTTTGGTTTCCACCTCATACAGTTGGGCAACATCGCTATCCAAAATAACGGGAATACCGCGTAAGGTGATGATTTTTTCTTCTACTGAGTTGATTTTTAGTACATCCATATTAGTAAGTATTGAGGGCGCAAATATACATCCCGAAAAGGCGTTTGTCAAGGGGTAAACTGTTTTTTTTTATTTTTGCATTTGATTTTTTTTAACGAAAATTTTTCCGGTAATTTATTCTAATAATGATGAAAGGAAAGTGGGGATAAAGTAAAGTACTTTAAATTTTACACTACCTCAAATTTATGCCTCTCTTCGGAGCAACACCCCGGTTGAAGCAAAGAGATCATTTCTAAGAAAATATCGTGATGATTGGCGGAGGTTTCAACGCCGAAGGCTTTCATTAATTGGGCATAAAACTGATAATCATTCCATTGAAACGGGCAAGGGCGTACCGCACTGAAAGGCTGCGCCGTTTTAAAAGATGAAGTAAAACTGCCGCCCAACTCTATCGCAAAATTCATCGGAAGAATTAAATCAGCCAACGCGGTGGTCTCATTTTCAAAAACAGATTGTACACAAACAAAATCGGCATGAGCAATACTTTCTTTAATATCAGGATATTTTTCTACCATATTATCTCCAAAAATAAAAATGTTTTGGGCTTCTTTGTTTTGTAATAATGATTCATAATCTATCAAATCTGTGGACAAATTTTCCACATTCCACATTTTCTTAACCAACTCTAAATAATCGTCTTCCCATTTACGAAAACCGGGACCATATTCGGGGTGAATGCCCATATCGTATAACCCTTGCGAGTTGCAGTCAGGTTTCAGCAACATCAAACCGCAGAATGTTTTACCCTGTTTTTCAGTTAATAACATCAGGTTTTTGAGTTCAATAAAAGTATTTACATCGCCGCTTTTTTCAGAAAAGATGAACGCACATTCAGGCGTTTCTAAAACCTGATGCACAAATGGTATTAGAATTTCATTGGTAATTTGTGCGCGGTGCAATAATTCATCATACTTTAATGATAAAATATGAGTTTTATACGCATCAAAATTTTGCGCTAACCCATTCACAAAAATTCCTTTTTCCAAACCGTTTTTTAAAATATAATAATTCACTGCCGTAACCAAAGCGTGTTCATCATTAATATGTAAAATATCATCTACTCGGTGGGACAATGAAGAGGTGGAATCTGTTGTAATTAATGTAACGGGGGTATGGTTTTCTGCTCGCGAATTTTGTACCAAATGGCTGATTACAGGATGCTCTTTTGCCAAATCCGTGCCTACAATAAAAATGCGTTTGGCGCCGTGCAACTCGCCAAGAGGCAGGTTGTCGTTCTTATTTACTGCAAAGGATAAATGCGGTAATTCCAAACTTTGCGTACTTTGCGTAAACTCTTTGCCTACTTTGCGGTTCATCTCTTTCGCAACAATAGTTGGCATAAAATATGACGACCCGATGGCATTCGTTTTCAAACAGGTACGTGCCAATTTTTGAATGAGATACATAGATTCGTTGGTAAGAGAAGGGGAGACAAAGATAGATGTGAGATTTGGGATTTGAGATTCTCCCCCGCTGGCGGGGGCAGGGGGTGGACTTGAAATTTGACAGATTTTAGAATGAATAACCTTTATGGCTTCATCTGTTGTAATCGTTTCATATACCCCATTTTCCCTTAGTAGTCGTGGTTGGGTAATTCTATCTTTTCTATTATAGATATCATAATTGAATTTAATATCACGATTTATTAATCCGTATTGATTTACAAACCCATATCGAGCGGTGGCGCCGTAAATGTTTCCTTTATATTCCAACAAATCTATTTCAAAACCTTCGGAGCCGAATGGGTCAATGGCAGGAAGTTTGGTATAGGGTAGCGGCAAAATTTTGCGGGTAAAATTTTCGCGGAGTGCGCCGGTGGGGCAGGTGTCGATGCACAAACCACAGGCATCGCAACGGCTCTCTTCCAACATACCTTCCAAATTGGGCGCGATGTAGGTTTGCGAGCCTCGTTTGAAAAACGCCCATGCTTTGTTGCCGGAATACTCCTGACAAACACGCACACATCTGCCACACAAAATACATTTGTTGTTATCCAATTCAATTTTAGGATGTTGAAAATTGACTTCAAATTTTTGAAAATTCCCTTTATATTTGTTTTGATCCACGCCGTAATCGGTGCAGTATTTTTGTAATAAACAGTCGTAAAACGCAGAGCAACCGCATTCTAAACAACGATTTGCCTCTTGTTTTGCCAACGTGTCATTTGCATAGCCTAATTCCACTTCTTTAAAATTGTGGCGTTCATTCTCAGGCAACACCGGCATTTCGTAGCGCTCACAAGGCATAAAGCGATTTTCGTAATGAGCGGTGGTTTGTTTTTCAAAGTTGTCTTTGGTAGAGATGAAAGGGCGGCATTGCAAATGCTGTTCAACCTCGCTGTGCTCGGAATGACGGGCTAACTCGCAATAGTGTTGAATGTGCATCGCGGCAGTTTTGCCGCCTGCAATGGCTTGGATGATGTTGGTAGGACCGGTAACGGCATCTCCGGCGGCAAATATCTTGGGGATATTCATCTGCATAGTAGTCTCGTTAGCGTCTAACGTTTTCCATTTGTTGAGGGCAAGATCCGGCGGTTGAAACCGCCGGTTAATATGGTCTAATACTTCGTATTGAATTTTTTGACCGGTGGCGGGGAGTACCAAATCGCAGGGCAGGTCAAACTCGCTGCCTTCAATGGGCACGATGTTAGAGCGGCGCGAACCGGGCAGTTTTTCGGCTTTCATCTGAATACACTTCAAACCGGTAAGTTCGCCTTTTTCGTTATAATAAACATCCACAGGGGCGGCGAGAAAAATATACTCTACTCCTTCCACTTTCGATTCGTGAATTTCAATGGGATTGGCAGGCATATCGGCTTCGGTTCGCCGGTAAAGTACAATTACATCTGTACTGCCGCAGCGGCGCGCCGAGCGACAACAGTCCATTGCAGTATTACCTCCGCCCACTACCACCACGCGTTTACCACGCAAATCGGTATCGTTGTTGGTTTCGGCGTTGCGTTTTAGAAAGTCAATACCGGATACCAAGTTGGGCGCCGGTTTTTCGCCTATCCCCAACAAGTCGCCGTTTTGCGCCCCGATGGCGATAAAAATAGCGTCATAGTTTTTATCTAAATCTGCTATTTGCACATTTTCGCCGATGTTTTTATGAGTGAAAATATGTACTCCTAACTTTGTAATGTTTTCAATCTCCTGATCAATTATTGCGTTTGGCAGGCGATATTCGGGGATTCCGTAGCGTAGCCAGCCACCGGCGGCTTCTGCGCGTTCGTAAATATCCGCCTGAAATCCGGCAATTTGCAGATAGTAAGCGGCGGTAAGTCCGGCGGGTCCTCCACCGATAATGGCAACTTTTTTCCCGTTTAACGGTTTTGCTTCCGGTACAAATTTTCGCGATTCGGCAGCCACGTTATCAGGAAGATGCGAGAACAGATCAAAATCGGAAACATAGCGTTTCAGGTAATCAATTCCCACAGGCAGTTTATCTTCGGTAAATTGTCGGCGACATTTTCCTTCGCAGGGGCGCACACACACACGACCACAAATGGCGGGCAGCGGGTTGGTCTCTTTAATAAGCGCCACCGCTTGTTCATACAATCCTTTTTCAATGAGCGACAAATAGCCTTGCACGTCCACGCCGGCAGGGCAGGTAAGTTTGCACGGCGCTACACAATCGGCGTAGTGGTTGCTCATCAGTAGTTCCAAAGCGGTTTTTCGCGCCTCAAAAATTTCCGGCGAATCGGTTTCTATCTCCATTCCGTCCTGCGCTATGGTTGAACACGCGGGTTGGTGGGTTTTCCAACCTTTAATAGCCACCACGCACAAAAAACAGGATGAAAACGGTTTTAATTTCGGGTCGTGGCACAAATGCGGGATCTCTATTCCGGCAGATTTACATACATTAAGAATGGTTTCGCCTGCGAAAGCCGAAATCTTTTGGCTATTTATTTGAAGGGTAATTTGATTGGGCATAGATTTTTTACTTAAAAGGCTGCAAAATTAGATAAACTTTTCTATATCTGTTACCGAATTTGATTAACCCAAAAATATTTTTATTATCACTGTTATTATTAGCCACTGTTTCGCAAATTTTGTTCGTCCAATCTATTATTATATACATTCAAAAGTCTTTCTGCTACTTTCGCATCATTATACCTTTCGCGCGATAGTTGCAGAGCGTTTTTTTTGCATTTTGTGTAAACATCAGGATTGGTCAGTATTTTAATTAGCGCTTCTGCCAACAGTTCACTGTTGTTTGGTATGTACAACAAGCCGGCATTGTGGACAATTTCGCTGAATGAGCCGGTGTTTGGTACAACTGCTGGTCGACCTGCGGCAAATGCTTCGCATAAGTATAAGCCGAACGCTTCGTTGAAGCGCAAGGGAGCGCAAATTAACGAAATGCTTTTGTAGAAATCGGCATGCGCAGTCAAAGAATAATTTGACCAAATAACATCTTCTGCATAAGGTCGTAAAATATTTTGGATATAATGAATAAACTTTTTATTTTCTCGCGTGTAACCACCGCCGATTTTCAGTTTCAGATTTGGAATTGAATTTTCCTTTTTCAGTTTTACAAATGCTTGTGCCAAAATATCCAATCCGTTTTCATAATTCATGCGGTAAAAAAAGCCGATAGTAGGTTCTTTTGGGTATTCATCCGATTCGTATGTTTCAATATTCACACCTGGATTCACAACTTCTATTTCTTTAATTTTCGGAAATTTATTCAATGCTACCGATTTGTAATATTCGCTTGATGTGATAAATTGATCAACATATTTTGAGTTTTGTGCGATGAGATTCCATGCTTCTTCAGCGTAGCAACTTTCAAACTTGTCAATCCAAACTTCCTCATCCTGCAATGAGCAAATTACTGGAATATCTATTTCGTTTTTAATGGCTTTTGCAACGCCAATTAACAGCGATGTTGAAAGATGGATAATGTTGGGTTGTTCATTATTCTTAATCCAATCCATCAGTTTTTCTGCTTGTTTGGCAAAATTTTCGCCTTCGCCTTTTATCATGGAGAGTGTCATTTCTTCCATTCCTTTGGGCGAAATTGTACCGGACATAGATGAGGATAAATTTAAAATATAGCGGGAATCCAAAATCTTTTCGAAAAGGCGAGGCATTTTGCCTTTGGTAAAAAACTTTTGTGCCACATAGTACGAGGCGGCTGGAAAAAATACCGGCGTATCTGCCGGAAACAATTTGTCGGTAAGCGGCAGATATATCGGCATCACCACCACATCGTGTCCCGCGTTACGCAACGATTGCACATACAAATTGTCGCGAAAACAATTGCTGCAGTAGAATGTGTCGCCGGAATTAGTTACGATAAGGAGGATTTTCATATTTAAATCGGAGTGCAAATTTATTTTTTTTTTTGATTTTGAATACTTGCAACAAAATATGGGCTACAAAATACAACGTACAGAAATCACTCCAGACGCAAAATTTAACCTGCACGCTTGCTAACAAAAGATTGTGTAAAAAAATACACGGAAGCACACATTTGAATTATAAAAGATTTTTTTATATTTTTGTACCCGATTTACTTTTATTTATTTTTAAAACAGTTAATCTTTAAGTACTACTTATAACTTTGTAAATCAGCGTTCTTTGTTTCTTGCAATTTTAAAGCGTTTTTGCTTTATTTTTTGTTGTTGAATTCTTCTACAAATTCAATTTGAGTTTTTCTATAAAACTCAAAAGTTCTCAAAGGGTAAGGTAAGTAACGTTCACGCCAGGCGTGGACTTTACTTTATTTGAGAACTTGGTAGTAGAAGACCTCAACGACAAATAGAAAAAAGTACCACGTTTTTTTATTGTCTGAATTATTCTATATCTACAAATTTTAACATGATAAAACTATGATAAATAACTACAATTTTTCTAACGAATCTAAAACTGTACATACAATAGCCGAATCTTACGCAAAAGATTCCATGAACGATGTGGTAACTCCGGCGCATTTACTAAAAGCAGTATTGCACAAGGAAGTTGGTTTGGTGGAGTTTATAGAGAATATAGATAAAGATTACTATTATCTGTTGGATTGGGCAAATACCAGAATTAAACTAATATCCAAGACCTCCACACCTATTTTCGATATTTCATATTCTAACGAATCTCAAGCCGTTTTTGATGAAGCGGAAAATTTGCAACGCAAATATGGCTATGAGCAGTTAGAATCCATTTTTTTGTTGGCAGCTTTGGTAACGCCGGGTGTAGGTTTTACATTTGAACAATTGAAAACATTACCCTTGAGCGCCGATGAATTATTAGCACATTTTGACAAACCAAAGCAAACCAAAGAACAGGGCAAAGGCTCTGTGCAAACAACAACACAAACAGGTAAAAATCTAACAAAATACACTACAAACCTAACCTCAGTAGCACAAAACGGTGAAGCTCCCATAATTATCGGTTTTGAAAAGGAGATGCAAACCCTTTTTGAGACACTGGGAAAGAAAAATAAATCCAACGTACTGATTGTAGGAGAATCCGGCATTGGAAAAACGGCTTTGATTGATGCTTTTGTACAACGGGTAATCTGCGGAGAAGTTCCTGATTTTTTGAAAGATAATGCTGTTTTTGAGTTAGACTTGTCGTCAATTTCTTCAGAAGCCAATTATAAAGGCGAAATAGAAGACCGCACCAAAAAAGTGTTGAAAGAGATTGCCGAAATGGGAAATGCGGTCTTGATAATTGAAAGTATTGACAAGATTTTTGATAAGCAAAGTCTATTGAATGGCGTTTCTACTTTACTGAAAAAAGAGTTGAATAATAATACTTTGCGTTTAATTGCAACCACCTCTGTAGAAGGTTTTACCAAGAACATAGAAACCGACAAGGAGTTTGTTCGCAAAATAGAGAAATTGACCATTGATGAACCTAATTTTGAAATGGCGTTACGCATTATCAAAGGCGCCAAGGTACGGTATGAAGAGCATCACAATTTGCAGGTTTCGGACGAAGTGGTAACGGAAGGCATCCGTTTGGCGAAACGCTATATGGGAGAACGCAGTCTGCCCGACTCTGCTTTTGATTTGATTGACAAAACATTGTCGCACATCCACACCATGAATGATATTTCTGAAAAGGAAATAGAACTATTGAATAAAAAATTAACCGAAATAAAAAATACCTTAGTAGAGGAAGAAAAAACTGCTTTTGATTTGCAATGGCTTCATCACGAGATTTTTAATCGCCTGAGTTTCTTGCTTACTTCGCAATTGGATGATGAAACAGATTTTGCAGGACTGAAAAACAATAATGAAAAAATCAAACATCTTGAAAGTATCTTAAAGGAATTGCAGAAATTAGCAAAAAATAAACGAACAAACATTAAAACGACCGACCTTTCGTTGGTCATTGCGCAACAAACCGGCATTCCTATCGGCAAGGTGCAAACCAAAGAACGTGACAAATTAGTAAATGCAGAATCTATTATTAAAGAGCGTGTTGTAGGGCAAGACCACGCCATTAAAACCGTATTGGAGGCAATTTATGAATCGCGTTCAGGATTGAGCAAAAAGGGACAACCGATTGCATCTGTGTTTTTTCTTGGACCGACAGGAACAGGAAAAACAGAATTAACCAAAGCATTGGCAGAATTTCTGTTTCAAGACGAATCGGCTATTATAAGGTTTGATATGTCCGAATTTATGGAGTCGCACTCGGTTGCTACGATGACCGGTGCTCCGGCAGGTTATGTAGGTTACGAAGAGGGAGGCTTGTTAGTCAATAAAATACGCCAAAAGCCATATTCCATAGTGCTGTTTGATGAAATTGAAAAGGCACACCCCGACGTGTTCAACATTTTTCTGCAAATTATGGATGAAGGAAGAATACACGACAAACTGAACCGCATCGGCGATTTCTCAAATGCGTTGGTTGTCTTTACTTCCAATGTGGGCAGCGATTACATTTTCAAGTCGTTTGAATCTGGAAATATCCCATCATCCAATGACTTGAAACAGATTATGATAGAGCGAAAATTTAAACCCGAATTTTTGGGACGTTTAACCGAAATCATCCCATTCTCGCCAATTACAGAAGAGATTGTGCTGATGATTTTCAATATTCATCTGAAAAATCTGATGAAAACATTGGTAGATTTGAATATCACATTGATTATGAGTGATGAAACCAAGAAACAGTTGGCATTATCAGAATTTTCTCCACAGTTGGGCGCGCGTCCTATTTTGGGAATTATCAGAAATCAAATCCGCCGCCCGCTTTCCAAGATGATTATTTCCGGAGACGTTAAGTCAAATAGCAAGATAGAATTGAAATACAGGAATGAAAAATTTGAATGGATCTATTGACACATTAAACAGGATATGTCAAAAACTTTTAAAAATATTAAAAAGAATATTAAAACAAAATAAAAATTGGAAAAGTATGAGTAAAGAAAATTATTTATCAAAATTTGAAGAAGAAGATTCTTCAGCAGGAATTGAGGGCTTATCGCAAAATAAAACCCTTTATGTGGACCAGTTTACCGCCGATGTTAATTTTGAAAACAGAGGATTGGCAATGAAAGAAGTCGAAGAAAACGGTCAAAAAAGAGGCGTATATCCTCGAACCATGAAAGATGTATTCGGCTATTTTAATCCCAAAGTAGAGGTTGATTTTAGTGGCGAAGGTGGCGAAACAAAAAAAGAAGTCTTGAATTTTAAAGAGATGAAAGATTTTGAAATCAACAACGGAAAAGGCAATTTGATTACAAACAGTTCATTTTTGAGTGATTTGCGAAACAAAAAAGAGAATTGCGAAACTGTGCAGAAACAGATTGAAAAAAATGCACGATTGCGCGACATCTTGAAAGATTCGGAATCAAAAAATGAACTAAAGACACTATTGGAATCTATTTTGGAGGAATTAAATGAAGCGAATAAATAATGATTAATAAATATAAATGGTAAAAAAATAAAGTTATGCTTGAAAGTAAATTACAACAACAGGAAAATGCTCAACAGCAAGGGCAACAAGTAATGCAACCGGCAAAACCTGTTGCCGAATTATTGGCAAAATATGGCGGATTTAAGGCGCTTGCAGCGTTTATGCCCGATGTGGCAGATATGGATACTGATAGCCGTGCCTCAAAAATGATGTTTTTAACTGAACATCAATTTAAAAACAAACGGGAACGCTTGGCAAAAGATATTAAAACATGGTTGGAAATTTTAAACGAAGATAAAAAATCTGCTTCCGAATATGTGGATTTGTGTGGACAAAAAAGAGATAAATATCAAAATATGCTGAAAGACAATCTCCAGATTACGGTGCGGAAAATTCAAAAATTGGAAACGGCGTATCGTACATTGGATGCTTTTTTCAAAAATACCGGTATGGAAAAAATACCCAACCTCCGTCTGATGAATGTAGAAAAATACAACGACAGCGGTGAAACAGATGAATTAACCAATAGCGATGCCGAAAGTTTCAAAGAAATTAAAAGTATGCTGTACAATGCCTTCGGGCGGCTGAGTTTGAAAGATAATTACAGTTTGGTAACACTGCCCGGTCATATGTTCAAAGACAAGCAAATTCGCGATATGTGGGCAAAAATAGCCTACGAGTATAAAGTATTGGTAGTTACCGACTCTGCCGATTGCAGAGATTATGATATTTTGCACGAACAAACGGAACAATATAAAGATAGTGATAAAGAATTGCAAAATGTAATGGTTACTGCCAATTGGTTGGTAGGACGTCCTTCGGAGTCTATAGCGGGAGAAACTACTCCATTGTTTATTCCCCCTGCAGGAGCGTTAGCCGGTAAATTGTATAATACCGATGTTCCTATGTCTCAGGGCGCTGCCGGTGAAAAATATGGAACGTTGAGCGAAATAAAAGGCGTTCATATTGATATGATGAAAGAAGAAATTACAGGCCTGTGGGACAATCAGGTAGTACCGATGGTATTTTCTGAAGGACGCGTAATGGCGTATAACAACACCAATCTATACAACGGAACAAATTCAGCAATGAAAGAGTATCCAATTGTGAGAGTATTCGATTGGGTGAAGAAAAATCTGATGCACTATGTGCATAAAATTGCGCTTGAAAATTGGGACCCTTATAACTCACCGGATCAATTGAAGAAAACGATTCAGGATTTTTTAAATGATTATAAAGGACACGGTAAACTGTTTAAGGATTATACTATTGGAGAACCTTTTCAAGATCCGAAAACCAAAGAGGTAAAAATTGACATTGACATCGTTCCTTACTTTGCCGCAAAGAATTTTACAATCAAACTATCCGCTGATAGGAATAGCAAAAAATGTGATACAACGGAATAATAATTAAAAATTACGAATTAAAAATTAAAAGAAATTAAACCTTAAACTTTAAACTTATTTATTAACACTTAAAAATTTATTTTTATGGCAACAACACCAGTAACATTAAAAATTGACGGTTTTGCAGACCGCGAAGTAGCAGCAGTTACTTACTCTTTCAATCAATCAATTGACAAAGAAAACCAACCTGCAGGTCCTCCAAGAGGTGGAAAAATCGTAGTTCGCGTAAAAGCAATGAACGACGGAAACGTGGATCTTCTCAAATGGATGACTAGCAAAGCCTTGGCAAAAAAAGGATCTATCGTTTTTATGGTTTCCTCAGATACCGACAAAAAAATGAAATCCGTTGAGTTTGAAGGCGCTTATTGCGTAGATTTTACAGAACATTGGGAAGACGTACAAGCAGACCAAAAAGACACTACCTTAGCACATTGGGAAGAAATTGTGATTTCATGCCAAAAAATTGTGAATGGACCGATCACTTATCAAAATGAGTGGAAATAGTGTACCGATAAACAAGGTAAACGAGAGAACGAGTGGACAAGCGAAACATCTTGTTCACTCGTCCATTTGTTCACTTTAATCCTAAACTGTAAATCCAAAATCAACAACATGGCACATCAAGCAAAGTTAAAAATTGAGAATATTGATAGAGAGTACAACGTGTTAGAATGTGAGTACGAGTTCCTTCAACCCATTAAAGAAAACGGACAGCCGGCAGGAAGACCTTCCGGCGGAATAGTGCACTTGGTACTTGTTTCACCCGACAACAACGATATGAATCTTCATGATTGGATGCAGAGCGCCACAGAGCACAAAGATGGAAAGATTGTTTTTTCCGTGGTAGATATGGAAAATTTATCAACAAAAACCTTGCACTTCAATCACGCCTATTGTATTCGTTTATACGAATATTTTAACGCTCAGAACAACGGGCAAATGTTCACCAAGATAACTATTAGCGCCGCCGAAATCACTTTTGGAGACAATGAAAGTGTGGTTTTTAAAAATGACCAAAAATAAAATTCAAAATTTATGGCAATTATAACGGAAAAAATAGAAATACGAATTGATGGAAAAACATTCAATGACTATGCTTTTTCCGATATTCATTTAGTGCAGGAAATTCAGCAACCCAATGAATTTCGATTTTTGATGCACAAAAAAAACTTAATAGAAAATGAAAATAATATCCGTTTTTCATTGTCTCAAGAATTGTTGGGAAAAGAAATAGAATGTTACATAAGTACCATACGCAATGATGAAAACGGCAAAATATATAATGATGTATTGGAATTTTCGGGAATTATTTTTAATGTCAATGTTTTACGAAAGAATATGAAAGCAGGTGCGGTAATTGAGGTAATAGCGTACAGTTCTGATTATTTGCTGTGCGACAATCTGCATTGCTATTCTTATGAAAATGAAAATTTAAAAAATATAATATCCAAAACATTAGAATCTTATAAGATTCCCATACAAAACAATCCCCGTATGGAAGAACAGATTCCATACACGGTACAGTACAACGAAACCAATTATGCTTTTATGAGTCGTCTCGCATATCGTTTTGGTGAGTGGCTTTATTACAACGGTAAAAAATTGGTATTTGGGAAAATAGAAAAATTAAGTCTCAAGGAGCCACTTCATTTGGGCTACGATATTCTTAATTATCAATATCGTTTAGATATAGAGCATCTTAACTTTACTCATGCACACCATAACTATTTGGATTACGGTAATACAAAAAACAAAGGAGATGCCTTTACTGACAATTCTATGCACAACCTGACCGACATTGCTTACAACTATTCAAAATCATTATATAAAAAAGAAACTTTTCAACATTTGAAAAGTTCAGCAGCAGAAGACAATTTTGACGAAACCAAAATTTCTGCTCAAGTGCAGGGGTGGGGTAAGAAGTCGCAAATGATGGTATGTCAAGGCAGCAGCAACCGTGCTGATTTGCGGATAGGCAGCGTTATTAAAATCAAGGAATATTACGATAAAGGAAATGGAGAAACAGGAACGTGCTATCACGATGAACTGTTAATTTGCAAACTTATACATAGCGCCGACAGCAACGGCAATTACGAAAACGAGTTTACCGCAATACCTGCTAATAGCGAGTATCCGCCCTATCCTTACAGCGATTGCTACCCAAAAACCGAGTCGCAGCGTGCCGTAGTAACCGACAATCAAGACCCTAAAAAGCTCGGTAGAATCCGTGTGCAATTCCTGTGGCAAAAAGAACAGGACGACAGCCTGATGACCCCATGGCTCCGCATTGCCCAACCGCACGGCGGCGATAACAAAGGCTTTTACTTCATCCCCGAAATTGGCGAAGAAGTAATGGTAGGTTTTGAAAACGGCAACGCCGAAAAACCATACATAACGGGAACGCTGTATCACGGACAACAACATCCGGGCAGCAATTGGTACAACGATAGTAACGACATTAAAGCGATTCGCACCCGCAACGGACATACCGTAGAAATACACGATGTAGCAGATGGCGGTTTTATTCGTATTTATGATAATGAGAAAGAAAATTACATCCTTACTTTTTCCACTGATGAAAAACTGATAAAATTAGAATCTACCGGAAATATTGAGATGTATGCACAAAACGACATCATCATGGAAGCAGGCAACAATATTAATATGAAAGCCGGTGTAGATATGAACCGCGATGCAGGAGAAAACATTAACGAAACGGCAGGAACGGATATTACTACCAATGCAGGAAGTAATATTTCGACAAGTGCAGGAGAAAATATATCCACCTCAGCGGGCGAAAATATTTCGGTGAGTGCGGGGAATGATATGGATACGAGTGTAGGCAACAACGATTCTTTGTATGTAAGCAGCAACCAAACTATAGAGATTGGTGCGAATAAAGATGAGAGTATTGCTGAAAAATACCAGCTTACTGCTGAAAACATGAGAACGGAAGCCTCTGATAAGATGTTGATTTATTCTAAAACGCATGAACAGAAAGCGGATAAGGAGATGAAGTTGGATGGCGGAAACGGGTTGGATTTGTATGCAAGTAACATTAAAATTAATTAATGATTAATCATTATGTCTTACTATGTATGTAAAGGAGCGAAGTTAAAGTGTTCGATGGGCGATCAGCAGTCGGATTTGGGCGTAATACATCCCGCTATGCCCGTTTATTTACATGGCGAGAACATGGCAAACATCATGGATCACAAGCCGATGATGAACATCAAACCCTTTGGAAAATGCAGGTCTTTGGCGAACCCCACCGTAGCGGCGGCAACGTCAGCCAATCAAGGACGATTAACGCCCATGCCTTGCATTCCCAACACCACCACACCATGGATGAACGGCAAAATGGATACATTTATAAAAGGACAACCCGCATTGTTGAATAATTGTAAGTTGATGTGTATGTGGGCGGGGACGATTGAGTTAACGAATGAGGGGCAAAAATAATTAAATTTTGTGTTATGGCAACAACAGAAGTAGGAGCATCAAAAGGAGAAAAAGGAGAAATGTCTGCAAATCAAGAAAAAACGATTGATATATGTTTTGGTATTTTCTTTGATGGTACTGAAAATAATAAAATACAAGCATTGATTGGCGAGATTCAGAGAAATACTATTGGTGAAAAAAATATCCAAGAAGGAAATAATGGAAATGTTTCATTAAAAGAATTAATGGAAAAGCAATATGATGAAATAATTAAAAATGCCGAAGAAGAAAAAAAAATATATGAAACTGTTTCTGATAATTTTATTTCTGAAAATGATCACTTAAGTAATATTATACAAGGTTTTGATAATTTAATAGAAAAAACGAAAATCAAAAAAGAGGAGCTAAGTACACTTGATCACATGAAATTATTAAAAAAATACTATAAAGATAAGGATGCACAAAAAAATGATCGTTCAAATATTGCTTTATTGGAGCCTCATTATAAAGGAAATGATAACGCAGAAAACAAATATCGAATTTATGTAGAAGGATGTGGAACTGAAGATACTCCAGAGAAAGCAAGTTCTGCAGGTTTTGGAACAGGATTTGGAGCAGCAAGTACTGGTATTATTAGTAAAGTTGCATCTGCAATTAATCATGTAAACAGACAAATAAAAATGCACCCGAAATCGAATTTACAATTGGAATTTGATGTTTTTGGTTTTAGCAGAGGAGCAGCCACTGCAAGAAATTTTGTGTGGCAAATACTAAAAAATAATGTATTAGAATATGAAAAAATAATTAATGTAACTGTGAATTTTGTAGGTTTGTACGATACCGTTTCTTCTTACGGAGCGCACATGGCTTTATTTAAAGATACAAGTGACGTTAAGACATTGCATTTAGATGCTATAACAAATGTGAAAAAGGTTTTTCAGATATGTGCAACAGATGAGTTTAGATTAAATTTCAATCTTACTAATATTAAATCAGCAATAAACGCAGGAAAAGGAATAGAGATATTTATTCCCGGAGCGCACTCAGATATTGGAGGTGGATATGCAAAAGGAAAACATACAGTAAAACTAGAGAAAGGTTTTAAATATAAAATTTTTTATACGAATATGATTAATAATAAGCTGCAATGTGGAGTTGGAACGGACTATTTGACACCTAATGGAAAAATAGATTTTGCAACTTTGAGTATTGAAAATTATATGAAATTAGGATGGATAGCAAAAAATGCAGAAAAAGTAAAAAAATATAGTCAATTAGAAAAACATCCATCAACATATTTTGAAGATGCTGCATATATTGGTTTTTCAAACGATGTCAAAAAAGGATACAGTTACATCGGCTTAAATCTTATGCGAGAAGATAAGGATGTAGTGGAACGATTTAATGAAATAAATAGTAAATTTGAAGTACCGGAAGGGATATTAAAAGAAACTAAGAAAATTATTGAACAAAATATAGGGAAAGAAAAATATATCTATAAATTAATAGAAAAAGAAACGGGGCTTTATGAAGAACTCAGGTCAAATTATTTACATCACTCTGCAGATAATACAGCTAATTCTGGAATAGACATCTATGGACTTCGGAACATCTATCCAAAGAATAAACCACGTTATATGAATGATTTAATTAGAAGATTAGAAATTGATGGATAATATATAAACAATGGATAACTTTAAAAGAAATAAGAAATTTGAATGGTACGCAAGCGGAAACGCTCCCTTGCTATATCCTACCGAATTGTTTGTCGGAGATTTTATATTTGAGGATGGTTCAAAACTTTATATTCCGGAATCATATCCCTTTACTTCTGTTTGGGGAAAATCAGTTTCAACACATTTGTTAGATGAAAATACACATTCGGCACCTATATTTATTGTGATTATATGGTTTTCTATAGTAGAAAATAAATTTTATGCTATAGCAGAAAAATTGCCCAAAGAAAAAATTGAAACCTTATTAGAAGAAATTAATGAAGCAACTAAAGAACAAAAATACGATTCCATTATAGCAGGTATGGCACCTTATGGCGGTTTAGCAATATGGCTTTCAGGAAATGGCATTACAACAGAAGTAGCATGGTTACAAGGTGAATCCATTGATGTTGATATGGAAGATTTTGCACAAGGTTGTTCATTAAGCAGAGAAGAGTATGCAAAGAAAGCGCTGGAAAATTGCAAAGAAGCCTACAAAAACTACCAAAACAACGGTTTGCCCGACAGAATGCTTTTTGAACGCTACATGCAAAAATTCAACTACCGCATTACTCCAAAGTTTGAAAATGAAGACGCCGTTTTTGAAGGCATAGAGTTGTATTACTACAACGGCGAATTAAACACCACCAACTCCGGCGAGCATGTTGAAAATGTCATGCGGGCAAAACCTTACAAAATTGTTCTGAATTGGAGTATCGGCAAAACTCAGTATGGCGGTTATTTCTGGACAGATGAGCATAAAATCATTGAAACTTTTGCTAATTTCTTCAACAACGACATGCAAAAAGCAGGAAATTTAGTAATTGAAGTCGGGGAAAACAACAAGCAATTCAAATTTTTCTTGCAAGATGAAACAACCGTGATTGAAATACCTGTAGAAGATATACAGATAATGGTATTCAAAAACAAATTTGAATTTTTTAGAAGTGAAAATTATAATAAACCGCCGCAAGGGTGGAGAAATTAACGAATTAACGATAATATAAACAGATTATGGGTTCAAACGCGCAAGGCATACAAACAATAGCAACGCAGAGTTTCTTACCAAAAAGAACGAAAATAGAAAGCATAAAGTTGTCTTCACCAAATCAAGGTTGGGTGCGTAATTTGATTGATAAATTTAATACCGGAGACAAAGTTAAAATTGAAGCGACTATTAAAAAGGGAGACGAGTTTATGCACTATAATGTATATATCAAAGATCCTAATGGTAACGATATTGATTCAAAAATAAATCAAACCGCTAATAGTTTCAGTTATGTATGGGATTCCGATTCTAATTCTGCAGGCAATTACACGGTGTGGGTAGTGGCGTACAAAACAAGCCACGAGGCAGAAGACAAAAAAAGTAACGGTTTTAAATTAAATCCGGCGCCAAACATAAATATTGAAGTTCAAGAAAACACCGGAAACGGTAATATTCGAGTAGGTGGCACGTATATGTATGCAGAAAATATCACATTAGATTGTGTAAATATAACCGACGGCACTGAGATAAGAATAGAACAATGTGAATTTGATGGTAAAAATTGGTGGTATAACAAGCCCGTAGTAGGTGGAAAAGAATACAGATTTGCAGTAAGGGCGTTTGATAATAAAGGACAGGAAAAATGGGCGCAAGTAGAAGAAATAGCCGAAAACATTGATTTGGAAGATATTATGCCACTAGGTTGGGAAAGTTATAACTATACGATTGAAAGTTTTGATTCAATTCTTTTGTCGGCTTATGCAGAATTAAAAAATCGCTTTCCAGGTGTTTATGTGAATGTAAAAAATGGAGTGCGTGTGAATACATGGGCAGGTTTACGTACTCAAAACTGTCCTATAGGGGCAGCAGGTAGCGCACATAAAACGGGAGAGGCATTAGATTTACACCATCCAACAAAATTGAGTGAATTAAGAAGTTTTTGTGAAAGTGCTGAAGGACTTAAACTTGGAATTAGGAGAATTGAAAATGAGCCAGCGACTCCAACATGGGTTCATATAGATGTAAAACAGCCTAATATGGCAAATTGGAATGACAAAAGCAAACCCTATATTTTTTATGGATAAAAAGGATTTCAATCTTAAAATAACGAATTAATAAATCTAAAATCGTAAATAACTCATGGCAACAAATACAACTATTCTCAACCTCGCCTCTTCCACCCTTACAGGGCTTGATAAAAACGAGACGTATTTCATCCACAGAACGATGCCTTATGCTATAGATAACAAGGATTTCAGCAAATTAATCATTAACCACTAATCATTAATCACTAACCACTAACCATTAACCACTATGGCAACAAACACAAGCAGTCCAAACGCCCATCCTTCTTTTCTCGGCAAGCCGGTACATTCTGTATTGCACCCTCGCGAAACCTTTATTGGCAGCACCGACAGACCGTTTTTTATTGATGCACCAAAGCAAAAAGCATGTTTTATAACAGAGAATAATCCTAAAATGTTTTCTGCAAAATCTACTCAAACTAATGATTTTAAACCGAATAATCAATGGACTTACTGGGGTATAACTTCATTTAGTACATTAGGTGGAGGGATAGGATTGGGTGACAATATGTTAAAAATGGAGGGCAAGTCTATTTATAACGCTCGTTTCGTGGGTAAACCGTTCAAGTGGATTGCCGAACCCTCAGAGCAGTTGTTAGAAAAAACAAGTAAAATTGTTAATAGAATTTCCGCAAATTCACCTGCTGCAGCCAAGTATCTTAAACAGGGTTCGAAAATTGCAAGTGAATTTACTTCAAAAGCAGCTGTTAAAGTTGGTTCGAAAGTAGTTAAAAAAGTGCCGCTTTTAGGACTTGGAATAGCCTCATATAATATTCGCCAATCTTATCAAAAGCGCGGAAACAGTTTTGAGTTTTGGGCGGATGCTTCATTAGAAGTTATTGATGCATTTAGTCCGATTCCTTTTACCAAAGAAATTATAGAAGGTTCTATGAAATATGAAACAGAAAAAGCAAAGGATTTTGTAGAAAACAGAGATAGATATTTATTTATGCCCCTGCATGCAGGGAAAGTTTAAAATAATAATGAACAAAAAATTAACCATTAACCATTAACCACTAAAGGAGTACCGCCGAAAATCCTGTAACAGAGTAGGCACAAAAAAAAAGTTCTTTGAAATATTGATTGGTTTGCACGAAAAAATGCCAAACTCGGAAATAAAATATGTCCGAATTTGGAAGTAAAATATGTCCATATTCGGAAATAATATATATTTTTGCAGCCGTAAAACGATTGTGATATGAATCAAGATAATTATTTATCAAGAGTTTGCGACTCGGAATTGCAAGAAGCGCTTGCAACGATGGGCGCTGTGCTGATTGAAGGCGCGAAATGGTGCGGAAAAACAAGTACCGCCATGAATGAGGCTAAAAGTACGCTGTTTATGCAAGACCCTGACAACACACGCGCTTATCAACAAATGGCGGATACAAAGCCTTCGCTGTTGCTGAAAGGTGAAACGCCTCGCCTGCTCGACGAGTGGCAAATGTCGCCTCTTCTTTGGGATGCCGTGCGTTTTGAAGTTGATAAACGAGCTTTGCCAGGACAATTTATTCTTACCGGCTCTGCAGTGCCTGCCGATAATGTACCGGCTCACACAGGTACGGGAAGGTTTGCACGGATTTTAATGCGTCCGATGAGTTTGTACGAATCGAAAGAATCTAATGGAACGGTTTCATTGGCAGATTTGTTCAATGGATCATGCAATATCGAAAGTATATCGGATTTAAGCATTGAGCAAATTGCTCTTGCAATCTGTCGCGGTGGTTTTCCTGCGTCTATCGGAAAATCTGTCAAAACGGCATTGCGAATGTCCATTGACTATATAGAAGCTGTTATTAATCAAGATATTTCGCGGGTTGACGGCATAGAAAAAAATCCTAACCGAGTACGACTGCTTTTACGTTCTTTGGCTCGAAATATTGCAACAATGGCATCCGTTCAAACAATACTGAACGATGTTGAAGCAACTGAGACCACTATTTCAGATAAAACGGTTTCGACATATTACAATGCTTTACGTCGAATTTTTGTTGTAGAGCCGTTGCCGGCATGGTCGCCTTCATTACGCTCAAAAACAGCCATTCGAACTTCACCAAAACATCATTTTGTTGACCCTTCGATTGCTACGGCGGTTATGCGGATAAATCCCGACGCACTCCTGCAAGACTTTGAGTATTTTGGATTTTTGTTTGAGGCGTTATGCACTCGCGATATTCGAGTGTATGCCCAGCATAATGATGGTGAAGTGTTTCATTTTCGCGACAAAACAGGCTTGGAAGCCGACCTCATCGTACAGCTTCGCGATGGGCGATGGGGCGCTATTGAAGTAAAATTAGGCAATAAACAGATAGAGGAAGCTGCCGAAAATCTGTTAAAACTTAAAAACAAAATAAACAGTGACAAAATGCGAGAGCCTTCATTTTTAATGGTATTAACCGGTGGACAATTTGCTTATTGCCGAAAAAACGGTGTGTTCATTGTTCCGATTGGATGCTTGAAGTATTGATGAAACGGACTCCTCTACGTTCTCTATTTGCAAAAATTTGCATCTCCTTTTAATTTTCTCTGTGCCACTCTGTGCCCTTTGCGCCTCTGTGTTGAAAAATGTATTCAGCAACTGAAAACTGATAACTAAAAACCTGCAAACCATTCAATAAGCAAAATAAATATTAACAAATTAAACGCTATGTTAAGTCGCATAACTGTAAACAATACTTCTTCCCGCATCCACCTCCCCCGAACTTCTGAAGCCTCCGGCACTTCCTCTATATTGCCTACCCGCAACACCTTCATTGATTACTTCCCCGCCACAACAGTAGGCTACAGCGGTTTTATCAGAACATATCGCTTCGAGGAAACTATGAAAAAACTAATTGCAGCATGTGTAAAGGATACCGGTGATATAAGACGATATAAAAGAGCAATTAACCCAAATAAACAGAGCAATGATTTTAGCGAAAGAATGTACTACCAGAATATTAAAGAGAAAATACTACATCGGGTTAACGGCACGGAATGGCGCATGCCCAACGAAATGAGGATGAGTGAGGAGATGTTTGCGCAATCGAAAGCATATCGTAATGCAGCCATAAAAGGCGCTGGAGTGGAAATTGTCTCAAATCTTGCGGGAAATGCTTTGGCAAAACCATTGTCAAAATATTCAGGGCAAACGATAAATAAATTCATCAAACCCGACACTACGCTCAACAAAGTAGTTGGAAAAGCTGTAGGAAAAGAATTCACAATGGGCGGAAAAGTTCTCAAAGCCGAATTTCATGGCGTCGGCAAAATGATAGATAAATCTGTTGAAGGATATGCCGAATTAATTGAGCATGCAGTAACAAATGAAAAAGTGAAGCAATATGAAGGATTTGAACCTGAATATTTTGAGGATAATACAGTAGGAAGAGTTGCCGAAATTGCCAGCGATCTTAATAATGACATTAACCATTAACCACTAAAGGAGTAACGCCGAAAATCCTGTAACAGAGTAGGCACAAAAAAAAGTTCTTTGACATATTGATTTACACGCAAAAAAATATTTTGATATTTTGAAAAAATAGTATATTTTTGCGGCGAAACTTTAAAAACTAACATAGTTTCGCCATTATGGTTAATGGCGAAACTGTATAAATAAAATATTTTTCGCCGCTATGATAAAAAGAGAAGCCTACCTGTCGGTACTGCGTATTTTGCGAGATGCTAACTTAATAAAAGTAGTAACAGGCATTCGCCGTGCAGGAAAATCAACTCTGTTTAAGCAGTTTCAAGAAGAATTGATTGCCTCAGGAGTTAAACCGCGAAATATCGTTTATCTCAACCTCGAAGAAATGGAAAACGAAGCATTGCTTGAGCGGTTTGTTCTGCATGATTATATTTTGAAAAATACGAATTCCAACCAAAAAAACTATGTCTTTCTTGATGAAATTCAAAATGTTCCGAATTTTGAAAAATTAGTGGACAGTCTATTTGTCAAGGAATATATTGACTTGTATATCACCGGCTCAAATGCTTATTTTTTGTCGTCAGAACTTGCCACTTTACTTACTGGAAGATATATTGAAATAAAAATGTTACCGTTTTCATTTGCCGAATTTGCACAAAACTACGCAGACAAAAAAAACACTCAGAAAATTTTTGAAGATTACATACTTTATGGTGGATTTCCCGAAGCGGCAAACATGCTGCAAACGCCGGCAAAAAGCAAAATAAACACTTATTTGTCAGGTGTTTACTCTACGATTCTTGAAAAAGATATTATGAAACGTAACAAAATCCGTTCAAAATTCGATTTTGAAAACTTGTACCGTTTTATGCTTGATTCTATGGGATCGCTTGTCTCGCCGAACAATATCGCTGAAACACTAACCCGTAACGGAAACAAAATAAATAACGATACGGTAGAAAATTACCTTACCTGTCTTTCCGATGCGTTTTTACTTTATCCTGTTCAACGTTATGATATTCGCGGAAAAAAACTGTTGCAAACGCAAAACAAGTTTTATTCGGTTGACATTGGGTTACTGCTTGTCGTTTTGGGCAGGGATACAAAAGTAAACCGTGGACATTTATTAGAAAATATTGTATATCTTGAACTTCTGCGAAGATACAAATATGTTTATGTAGGTAAAAATGCCGAAACAGAAGTAGATTTTGTTGCAAAAGATGAAAAAGGTTTCTTGGCATATTATCAGGTTTCATTGACGGTTAGAGAGGAACAAACACTTAAACGTGAACTTGCGCCGCTTCAAAACACAAAAGATAATTACCCAAAATACCTACTTACTCTCGACCCCGAAGAACCTTCGCACAACGGCGTATTGCAGATTAATTTAATTAGTTGGTTGTTAGACCTACTGTAGTTTACAAATAGCCATCATTTTTTTAGCGTGTAAATCAATAGAGAAAAGATTTGCAAATTAAACGCTATGTCAACTTCAACCAAAAACTCAAACAAACCATTTACGACGATGTAAAAGACTTACACATTGAAGAAATTAAAAAACTTATAGATATAATTGGATTAACCGAATTAACAAAATAACAAATAAAATATTATGGATATGAAACGAATACTTTTTACATTAATGATTATTGTGGCAGGATTTGGCACGGCAATGGCGCAATGTACGATAACACCCACAAACGGCAAAGACAGAACGCTTTGCGTTAATACGACCATGTCGCCCAACATTATTTACATTACTACGGAAGCAACAGGAGCTACTGTTACAGGCTTACCCAACGGTATAACAGGCAATTGGTCAAGCAACACGGTAACAATCAGTGGCACACCATCAAGTAGCGGCACGTTTCCTTACACGGTAACACTGACAGGTGAATGCAATACAGTAACCGAAACGGGAACAATAACGGTAAGCCCTTTGCCTACAATTACAAATACTACCCCTGCTGCAAGATGTGGAACCGGAACGTTAACATTAAGTGCAACTGCAAGCTCTGGCGCAACTGTGCGTTGGTGGTCTGCATCTATCGGAGGTACTCAGCTTGGTACAGGATCACCTTGGACAACTCCGTCCATAAGTACAACCACAACCTATTATGCAGAAGCGTATAATTCCACAACCGACTGTATTTCATCTTCGCGTACATCAGTGACGGCTACGGTAAATGTAATACCGACTTTAAGTTCAGTAACATCAAAGTCAATATGCTCAGGGATGTCTGTAGATTATACTGCTACGAGTGCTACGTCTGGTACTACATTTAGCTGGACACGTGCAGCAGTAACAGGCATTACACCTTCAACAGGCAGCGGATCGGGAGCGTCAATTACTGAAGTCTTGACAAACAGTACGGCAAATCCTATAGACGTAACATACATAATTACTTTGACAGCAAATAGCTGTTCAAATACCCAAAATGTAGCGGTTACAGTAAACCCTACGCCGACTTTAAGTTCAGCAATATCAATCCCTGCAATATGTTCCGGCCATGCCGTAAATTATACAGCTACAAGTGCTACGCAAGGCACTACATTTAACTGGACACGGAAAGAGGTGCCTGGAATTTTGCCTCCAACAAGCTTCGGTAGCGAATCATCAATTAATGAAGTTTTAACGAACAGCAAACAAACTTCACTTGAAGTTATCTACGCAATTGCTATGACGGCAAATACCTGTCCAAATACCCAAGAGGTAACAGTCGTTGTTTACGGCAACTTTAAAATAGAAGAACATCCAACCAATGCATCTATTTGTAAAGGAACTGCCCCTTCTTTCCCTTTAAAAGTTGAAGCAAGTGGCGGCAATACTCCTTACACCTTTATATGGTATAAAAGCATGGACAAACATAATTGGGACTCAGTTGGGAGCGGCAACACTTATCAGCCGTCGGCTTTAGACAGTACAACTTACTACTGTTGTGAAGTCATTTCTGCAAATGGATGTGGAACGCAAAAAAGCGATATTGCCGAAATTTTAGTAACCGATTTATTGACAGTTGATACTCTGTCTCCAGGACAAACAATATGTTATGATTTTTGTCCAGAAACGTTATTTTTTAAAGTAACTGAAGCTCCTGCCAGAAAGTGGAGATGGGAGCAAAGTTCAAACGGTATTGAATGGGAATTCGCTAAGGGCGGAAGCGGAAGCGATGAAGAAAAATATTTGCCTCCACAATTGAGGGAACACATTTATTATCGCTGCATAGTTACGTCTCCCGGTTGTATTGACAAACCCGATACCATAACATCTGACCCTATCCTCATTAATGTTTTGGATAAATTTGAATTAACTACAATTTCCAAAGATACAACAATTTGCGAAAATACTATTCCGAATCCAATAGAAGTGGTAGCAATCGGTGGTAAAACGCCCTATGATTATCAATGGCAACAAAGCGAAACCGGAGCCTCCGGATCTTGGACTCCCATTAGCGGTGCCATAAACTCAAGTTACCAACCACCTTCACTATCTAAAACTATTAATTATAGATGCATAGTAAAATCTGATTGCGGAGAGATTCAGAGTGACACTGTTCGTATTATAAGAATCACGGTAACATCCGGTCCCTCCAATTTGAATACTATTATTACAAAAAACGATATAGACAAAAATCCCTATATGCTGATTTACCCCAATCCTGAGTCCAAGTTTGTTTATCAATGGTACGAAAACAATAAAGAAATATGGTATATAAGAGATGGAGATACAATTTATGCTACCGAACAATTCTATTATCCACCTAATTATGGACAAGACAGTTTATATATTGGATATGAATATACAGTGTATGTTTCTTACGAAAAACGAAGTTGTGGAAACTTCACAAAACCATACATCCATACTGCAAAAGCACCTTCCGAAAGCAAAGTTTTCACCCTCTCTCCTAACCCTGCCCCTAATGGCTATTTCACCATCTCTTTCAACCCCGATGTTTTACAAAACAAAACCGAAAACTACCTGTTAAATATCTATTCCTTAATAGGCGAAAAAATATGGGAACAAAAAGTAATAACTTTAGAAGACGTAGTCATTACCAAAAATATACCTGCCGGCTTATATTTAGTTACCCTTAATACCGGCAATCACATTTATTCAGAAAAAATTATTGTACAATAAAAAATAAATAGAAATGGAAAATCAAGAAAAAAGAGGAATTAAATTACTATTTTCTTACGAAAACAGAACTTGCGCTATTAGAGTGCTCGATCCCAAAGAAAGTATTAAATTTACCGTTGAAAAAATTAAAGAAGAAACAAGAACTCACCCCGATAAACTGTGGCTTTTGCCCGAAATGGACAACGGCGGAAACCGAATCAGGTATTACTTGGGAAGAATGAGTGAAGACGGAAAAAGCGAAGTATTGAAAGAAAAAAACAGCAACGGCGATGAGCAAAGTCTTTTCGATTACGGCGTAAAAGAAGGAGATAAACTAATCATCATCAAAAAAGTAATTGCCGGTGGCAAACTTAAAGATTTAAAATTTAAAAAATTAACACCTCTTAATTCCTAATTCTTAATTCTAATAACTATGACAAGAGAGATCGAAAATTTTAAAGGAAGAAATTTCATGGGCAAAGATGCCCGCTTATTTAAAGAGTGGGAAATGATAGATAGAAGGTACGAAAACGACAGGCAAGGATCTTACATTATTCGTAAAAGAAACGGCTTGGGGCTGCCTACCGTTTTTGATATCATTTTTAACGTAAAAACAATTATTGGTGTAAAAAAGGATGAGAAAGGAGGGCAAACTCCCGTTTTTGGAAAAGAGCACATCATGCGTATAACATTACCTAACAATTATCCCGGCTCCGATGGGCAACCGCAATTTAACTTCACCACAGATGTTTGGCATCCCAACATTCGTTATTTTGGCGATTTTAAAGGGCGCGTTTGCCTCAATACAGGAGACAGCGGCGTACATACACACTTGGTGGATTATATTGACAGAGTGATCGATTATTTGACGTATGATGAATATCACGCACTCAATGAATACCCCTACCCTGAAGATTTAGATGTGGCAGAATGGGTGTTAAAACAAGGTGAACCCAAAGGTTGGATACGATTTAAGCAAGATTAAAAAAATGAAAAAAAGAATCATACTTTCAGGGGTACTATTTTTAAGTATAATATGGACTACAGCGCAAATAATACTTGAATTAGCGCCACACGAACCTTATCATACCGAAGTGAGCTTGCGTGATGTCGAAAAAATAGAGGATAATTTTTTGCTAAAACTACCACTCTCTTTCAATATCACAGATAAAAATGTCCTAATGATTATGGTAGGCGGAGATATTATACTTGACTATCAACAAAGTGTTTGGATGTTTTCTAAAGAATTACATCTCAGCGATTTGATAAGAATTGATAGAAATGTAAGTGCGACAAGAATTTTCAGAAATCAAAACATGGCGCTTCATACGGTGTTACCGTATCATAAAAAAATGTTTTTATACAGAGCCTTTGATAATGGTTATGAAATAGTTAAAAAGAATACAAAACCACTATTGATTGAAATTCTAAATCCTGCTCCTGATGAGGTATTGCATTTTTCCTTACAGTTCTATGTAACCAGACCCGACGAATACATGCCACATCTTTTTATTGCAAAATGCAAACCTATTGAAATTGAATTAAAAATTAAAAATTAAAAATCGTAAATCTAAAATAATGAAATTAAAACTCTTACTTTTTCTTCTG
>Ga0082212_10000602_pt1 | contig 52194 bp, 44 predicted proteins | sample TergutNt197P3_FD_71548 | JGI IMG/M metagenome (GOLD analysis project Ga0082212, IMG submission 71548) | Neocapritermes taracua P3 segment gut microbial communities from Petit-Saut dam, French Guiana - Nt197 P3 | ecosystem: Host-associated > Arthropoda: Insects > Digestive system > Gut ...
GCTTCTATTACTCATTTTTCCGGCTTATCGCGATCCCTGCACTGGTTTTCGGCGTGCTGCTGCTTCTGCGCGTTGACCATGTTGTTACCGGCGTTGCGACTTTGTCCGCCGCGATGCCGGCGGCGACTGTGACGGCGATGCTGGCGGAGAAATACGGGCGCGACGCGCAGTTTGCCTCAAAGATGCTATTCGTATCGACCGCGCTTTCGCTAGTAACCCTGCCGATCGTAGCAAGGATACTGACGACCGTATTATAATTTGCATATAACCGCACGGCAGCCCGTAGCCGGCGTTCAAATTGCATTCTTTTTCGTTCGGATGCGCGTCCATGCGCATACTCACGCGCTCCACCGTCCATGGTTCCACTGACAGAATGCAATTTGAACGTCGACTCCGGTCTGCCTCTGAATAGTTAGTCGCAGTTTTTCATTGACAAACAAAAACATTGTTTCTATAATAAGTGAGCTTGGCAGGCATGCTTTTGTCGGGCGTACAATACTTGCTTCCGTAGCTCAGTTGGTAGAGCAGCGCATTCGTAATGCGCAGGTCGTCGGTTCGAGTCCGACCGGAAGCTCCAAAGAAAGCCCTGTAGTCAAACAGATACTACAGGGTTTTACTCGCAAAAATGCGAAAAAAATGGCGACACAGGGAGCTGATGGTGGGATTTAACAGCGGTTAACAGAGGGGGATGAGCAAAATCAGAGAAGCGACAATACTTGAAACGCAGCGTCTCATAATGCGCCCTTTCAAAGCAGGCGACGCTGAAGAAATGTACCTGAACTGGAGCGGCGACCCTGAAGTGGCGCGGTACATGTTCCATGAGCCGACCGCTTCCGTTAAAGAGGCAAAGGAGCGCATCCGCGGATGGATGCTCGTGTTCGAATCAAACGAAATTAACGTTTGGAACTATTTTTCTATGACGCTTAAAGATGATGGAACGCAAATAGGCGCGATATTCTACACACTCACCAGCATAGACGCCCGCTCGGCGGAAGTCGGTTATGAAATAGGAAAACGCTGGTGGCACGCCGGCTATGCGGCGGAAGCCCTCAGCGCGCTGCTGGATTACTTGTTCAATGTGAAGAAACTCAACAGAGTGACAGGCGTGCATGACGTAAGAAACCCGCGTTCCGGCGCAGTCATGAAAAAATGCGGGATGAAGTGCGAAGGCCGTATGCGCCAGGAGCGATACTTGAAAGGCGAACTGATCGACCGCGACCATTACGCGATTCTATCGGGAGACAGGGGGAAATGAGAGTTTAGTTTTCTGCTTCTGGGCTGGCGCTTTCCGGCTCAGAATTAGTCAGCTCGACGACGCTTGCTGACTCCTGTGCGGGGCGGCTTTCCTCTTCCTCGATCGCGGCCCATTTCCGGCGCACTTGCTCGTACATATCGAACGTTTTATTCTGCATCTCGACGCGCCTCGCGTACTCGACTTGTTCGCGCTGCAACTGCCGCCTCAGCTTATCACTGTCCCTCTCAGCAACCATGCGCTCATGCTCAAGTTTGAGGTATTTGTCGCGTCCTTTTCTGCGCCGCATAAAAAACATGTAGAAGTTCACTATAATAACGACGCCTGCGATAGTTAAAAAATATGGCATAGTCTCACCGCCTGAATAAGATTTTCCGCTATACAACGGAATTATGATACAATGGTTCGACCGACAATAGATAACTGGTCAGAGGGCATTCGAAAAAATGATTTTTGGAGCGGTTAATGAACGCTGGAGGCGGCAGCCACAGCAAATAACGCAGTAGTGAACTCAGAAGAGCGAAATAAATCATTTTTCCGAATGCCCTCTGACCAGAAGAAAAACAACTACGCAAAATGAGGTGACGAAAAGAAATGATAAATGTGAATAACCTGAGCCTGTCATTCGGCGGAACGACGCTGTTTTCCCGGGTAGACCTGCAGTTCACCGCAGGCAACTGCTACGGAGTGATCGGCGCTAACGGTTCCGGAAAATCGACCTTCCTGAAAATACTCGCCGGGGAGCTGGACTACTCAAGCGGCAGCGTCGAAGTCTCGCAAAAAGTGAGGATGTCCGTGCTCAAACAGGATCAGAATATGTATGACGACCATGTGGTGTCGGAAACTGTCATCATGGGCAACCCGCGCATATATGAGTGCGGAAAGGAAAAAGACGCGATATACCTCAAGGAGGATTTCAGCGACGAAGACGGTATCCGCGCGGCGGAGCTTGAGGAAGAATATGCCGAACTGGGCGGATGGGAAGCTGAATCGAACGCATCGCAGCTGCTGCAGGGGCTCGGCATCCCGACGTCGCTGCATGGCGTCATGATGAGCGAACTCGAACCGAGGCAAAAAGTCAAGGTGCTGCTTGCGCAGGCGCTCTTCGGAACTCCCGACATAATTCTTCTGGACGAACCGACGAACAACCTGGACGTCAACTCAGTCGTCTGGCTCGAGGATTTCCTGATGGACTATGCCGGAACGGTGATTGTCGTATCGCATGACCGATATTTCCTCAACACAGTCTGCACGCATATCGTAGATATAGACTTCGGGAAAATTAAGATGTATGTAGGGAACTACGATTTCTGGTTCGACGCCAGCCAGCTGATGCAGAAACTCGTCAAAGAACAAAACAAGAAAAGCGAAGATAAAATACGCGAGCTGGAGGAGTTTATCAGACGTTTTTCCGCGAATAAATCAAAATCGAGGCAGGCGACGTCGCGCCGCAAGCTCCTTGATAAAATAACGATAGACGAAATGCCGGCGTCCTCGCGCAAATACCCGTGGGTGGGGTTCAAGATGGACCGCGAGCCCGGCAAAGACAGGTTGTTTGTGACGGAAGTGTCAAAAACGGTTGACGGAGTCAAAGTGCTCGACCGAATAAGCTTCATAATGGCGCGTGACGACAAGATAGCGTTCATAGGCGATAATGAGATCGCAATCACGACTATGTTCAAAATGCTGGCGGGGGAGTTGGAGCCGGACGAGGGCGAGATCAAATGGGGCGTCTCGACGACTCAGGCGTATTTCCCGACGGACAACTCGGAGTTCTTCGACGGCTCAGACTCCGACCTGATGGACTGGATGCGCCAGTTTTCGGAAGACAAGCGGGAGAGCTACCTGCGCACATTCCTCGGGCGCATGCTGTTCACCGGAGATGATGTTTACAAGAAAGTCAAGGTACTCTCAGGCGGCGAAAAAGTTCGCTGCATGCTGTCCAAACTCATGCTCTCGGGCGCGAGCGTCCTGCTTCTGGACCAACCCACAAACCACCTCGACCTCGAAAGCATCGCAGCCCTGAATAACGGCCTTTCAGACTTCAAAGGCAATATAGTCTTCACGACCCACGACCACCAACTGATTCAAACGACTGCCAACCGCATAATCGAGTTCAAAGACGGCGGCATACTCGACCGCGCAATGACCTACGACGAATACGTGGAAAGCATGAAAGTTGTTGTGGAGTAGTATTAAATAGGGTCTGCCAGTGTGAGCCTCGAATCAGTTGCTATTTTTACTTTTCGACAGCGGAACCATGGACGGTGCAGCGCGCGAGTATGTGCATGGACGCACATCCGAGCGAAAAGGAAAGTAAAAATAGCAACTGATTTGAGGCGATAAAGCAACTACGAAAATTTCAGGCTGATGTCGAGCGCCCGCACGGAGTGGGTGAGCGCGCCTATTGAAATGAAGTCCGCGCCCGTATCGGCGACAGCCTTCAAATCGCGGTCGCCCATATTGCCGGAAGCCTCGGTCAAAGCGCGCCCGGCAATAAGCTTGACAGCCTGAGCCATCATATCGACGGACATATTGTCAAGCATAATGATGTCTGCATCTGCCGCAAGCGCCTCTTCGACCTGCGCAAGCGACTCCGCCTCGACCTCGATCTTCAGCGTATGCGGGCAGCCCTGCCTGGCAAGCCTGATAGCCTCGGATATCCCGCCCGCCGCAACAATATGGTTGTCTTTTATCAGTACGCCGTCGGCAAGGTTGAACCTGTGGTTAAAACCTCCGCCGCACTTGACGGCGTACTTGTCAAGCACGCGCAGCCCGGGCGTCGTCTTGCGCGTATCGACGATTTTCGCGTTTGTTCCGGCGACCGCCCTGACGGCTTCAAAGGTCCTGGTCGCAATGCCCGACATATGCTGGAGCAGATTGAGCGCAGTCCGCTCGCCCTTGAGAATATTCCGCGACGAGCCTGAAATGTTTGCGACAATGTCGCCGGATTCCACAAAAGACCCGTCTTCGACCAGCGGGGTCACGCTGATAGTTTCGTCCAGCAGCCCGAACACGCGCGCTGCGACGCCGAGCCCGCAAACGACGCCGGACTCCTTCGCCCTGAAAAAGCCTTTGGATACAGCATCCTCCGGCACGCAGCAATCCGTCGTTATATCCCCCGTGCCAATATCCTCTTTCAGCGCCCCCATCAAAAACTCATCCAACCCCAAAAACTCAAATCCCATATTCCGCACCAGCTTTCATATCACATCTCACTTCTCACTGACCCCTGACCCCTGACCCCTGACCCCTAGTTTTCAACATAATGCGAACCGATGCTCTCCGGCCTGTTCAGCGCCGCTTTCAGGATAGCTTCGGCGACTGTCGCAATGTTCAATATCTCAATATACCTGTTACTGTCATCGTAGACAGCCTTCAACTGGCTGCAAATCGCGCTTACCTGATCAAGGGCTGTTTTCAGGCCCGGAGCCTTACGGACTACATAGCAGTGCTCGCTCATCAGACTCTGCACCGTTTTACGCAGCTGCGCGTAGTCCAGCTGCGAGCGCGGCCTTGAAGGGATGTACTTTTCGAGGTCTTGCGTCGCAGGCGCAGCAGCGGCAATAGACGAGTTTATGTATTCAGCCGCGCGCCTGCCGAAAACCAGGCATTCGAGCATCGAGTTGGACGCAAGACGATTCGCGCCGTGCACGCCGGTATTGGCCGACTCGCCGCATGCAAACAGCCCGTTGATCCCGGTGCGCCCGTCTATATCAGACTCTATCCCGCCCATCATGTAATGCTGCACGGGGCAGACCGGTATCCTGTCATGCGCTATGTTGATCCCGTGGCGCAGGCATTCGTTGTATATAGTCGGGAAACGATGCTTGAGAAACTCCTCGGATTTGGAGGTTATATCAATAAAGACATGGTCTTCGCCGCTTCGCTCAAGCTCTTTTATCACGCCGCGCGCCACTATGTCCCTCGGAGCAAGCTCTGCAAGCTCATGTTTGCCGACCATGAAACGCTCGCCCGCGCTGTTTACAAGAATGCCGCCTTCTCCGCGCACAGCCTCGGATATCAAAAACTCGCTGCCTGTGCTGTTTGCGTCCCACAGTCCGGTGGGGTGGAACTGTATGAACTCTATGTTCGTCAGTTGCGCGCCCGCCCTCATCGCAGCAGCAAGACCGTCGCCGGTCGCGACCGGCGGATTGGTGCTTGACTTATAGATTTGGCCTATGCCGCCCGTCGCTATCACTACATTGTTTGTCCTTATCAGGAAAAACATGCTGTTGTCGTAACGTATGACAGCCCCCGTGACGCCGTTCTCATCTGTAAGTATGTCGAACAGGAAGGCGTGGCCGCTGAAAGTGATATTTTTCCGCTGCGATACAAGAAGTGAAAGCGATTTCACAGTCTCGCGGCCGGTGGCGTCTCCTCCGGCATGGACGACACGGTCCCTGTGGTGCCCGCCCTCGCGGGTGATCTGCAGTTCGCCGTATTGGTCCAAGTCAAACGGAACGTTCAGCGACCGGAGGCGCGCGATATCTGCGGGGCCCTCGTTTACAAGAACCGATACAGCGTCGGCGTCGCAAAGCCCGGCGCCAGCTATGACGGTGTCCTCCTGATGGAGCCGCGGCGCGTCGTCCGGGCTGATAGCTGCAGCTATCCCGCCCTGCGCGAGCCATGAACTCGAAATATCGACGTTATCCTTTGCAAGCACGATGCAGCTCAGGCGCTCGTCGATATTGAGAGCGGTATACAGCCCGGCAAGGCCCGCCCCTACAATAACGACGTCGTAGTCGATGATTCTTTCGATTTTCGTATCTCCGCTGATCGCATATCTCAAAATCGCTCACCTCCTAGGCGCGAGTATTCTCTTGCAATTTGAACGTCGACTCCGGTCTACCTCTGAATAGCTGCTAAAACTCAAGTATTACTCCAATAACAGCCGAACCGGCAATGAAAACGACTGGGTGGATTTTTTTTAGTTTGTATATCAGCGCAAACAGGAGCGCCGCGAGGATGACAGCCTTGATATCGAAAAGCTCGATAAGCGGCATAACGCGTTCCCATTGTTCCATTCGTATCAGCGAGAGCCGCAGCACGCTCAGGCCCGCCGCTGCTATCAGGCCCGTCGAAGCAGGGCGCAACCCGTAAAAGGTAGAGTTCACGATCTTGTTTTCTCTGAACTTTTGAAGCAGCCGCGCTATGATAAGTACGATGATCATGGAAGGTACGATCAGCCCGATCGATGCTATGATTCCGCCTGTTATCCCTGCTGTCTTGAACCCAACGTATGTTGCCATGTTGATCCCTATCGGGCCGGGTGTGGATTCAGACACAGCAATAATATCCGCAAGCTCAGACTGTGTGAACCAGCCTGTTTTGTCAGACATTTCCTGTAAGAAAGGTATTGCCGCAAGGGCGCCGCCTATAGTAAAAAGCCCGGTCTTGAAAAATTCATAAAACAGTTGCAGATATATCATTCGGAATGCCTCCGAACGGTTTTGCAGCCGATTCCGGCGAGCCCGGCCGCGACTACCAGGATCGCTGCAGGAACGCTGGTAAATACCGATACGCCGAATACCGCAAGGAAAATGATCAGGGTCACTTTGTCGGTCACGGCATTCTTCCAAAGTTTGACGACAGTGTTGATGATCAAGACGCATACGCAGACGCGTATCCCGGCGAATGCGTGCTGTACTGCAGGTATTTCCGAGAAGTTTGATATGAACGCGGCGATTATCAGGATGATGAGTATCGACGGCGATATTATGCCCAGCGCGGCTGTTATTCCCCCTACGCGGCCGCTGTGTTTGTACCCTGCGAGGGCGGATGTGTTGACTGCTATGATGCCTGGTATGCATTGGCTCACGGAGTAATAATCCGTCAGTTCTTCGTTCGTCAGCCAGCCGTTTTTTTCCACCAGTTCGCGATGGAACATGGGGAGCATCGAGTATCCGCCGCCGAACGTGAAAGCCCCGATACGCGCGAATGTCAAATACATTTTTCCAAGCTGGCGCATCTGCGGCCCCCTTCTCCGATAATAATCAATGATTATACCATACCCTTATTGTACTTAACAATAAAAATGTGGTACAATCACACGCTGTCGGAATGTATTTTGAACGCCGGCTCCAATCTGCCTCAACACCGGATAATAGCTCAATGGATCAGTACAATGATAGATATTTCAATTAAAAACATCAAAAAGGCCTTTGAAGAGGGGAACGACATCCTCGACGACCTGAGTTTTGACATCAATGAGGGTGAGAGAGTCGGGCTGCTCGGTAAAAACGGCGCCGGGAAGACGACGCTGCTACGGCTTATTACAGGTGAACTGTCGCCTGACGAAGGCACGATCACAATGCCCGCGTTCAAGAAGACGGGACTCATTTCGCAAATACCTGTGTTCCCTGAGCATTTCACGGCGGACGACGTCATGCAGGCTGCGTTTGAGAGTCTGAAAACGATCAAAACGGAAATGGAAAACCTCGAGCGCAGCATGGCTGATAACGGAACGCCTGATATGCTCAAAACATATGACGGGCTTGCGTTTGAATATGAGCGGCTGGGCGGTTACAACACGGAATATGAAATGAACCGCGTTGCGAACGGACTGCGCATACCGCAGGAGCAAAGGGCCCAAAAATTTGAATCGTTGTCGGGGGGCGAAAAGACGCGCGTGAATCTTGCCAGGCTGATTCTTGAGAACACGGACATTCTGCTGCTGGACGAGCCGACAAACCATCTCGACATGCGCGCTACGGAGTGGCTTGAAGACTTCCTCGGGAAGTATAAAGGTACGGCGCTGATAATATCGCATGACCGCTACTTCCTCGACAAAACAATAAACCGCGCGATAGAGATAAACGCAGGCAAGGCGGATCACTACAGCGGCAACTACAGTTATTACGTTGTGGAAAAACAGCGCCGGTACGAGGAGCAGCTTGAAAAATATGAGCGCGAGCAAGCTGAGGCGAAGCGCTTGCGAGAGTCGGCTGCAAGGCTGCACCAGTGGGGCACCGGTAACGAGATGCTAATGAAGAAATCAAAGGCTATCCTCAAGCGTGCCGAACGCGTTACGCAAACGGACAAGCCGTCGAAAGATAAAGCAATGCATGCAAAATTCGGCGAAAGAGAGTTCCGCGGCGATGAGGCGCTGGTTATTCGCGGTCTGGTAAAATCTTACGGGGAAAGGAAGCTCTTTGATATACAGGAAATCGAAGTGCATGGCGGAGAGAGGATCGCAATAATCGGCGATAACGGAACAGGAAAGACGACGCTTGCAAAGATGATAATAGGGGAAGAGAAACCGGACTCGGGGATCGTCCGTCCGGGGCCGTCGGTCAAATGCGCGTACCTGCCGCAAATCGTAAGATTCGAACATACGCGCCGCACGATACTGGACACCCTGATATACAGCCAGGACGTAAGCCCGCAGATGGCGAGAAACAGGCTGGGCGCGTTCATGTTTTCTGGCGAGGATGTTTTCAAGCAAGTGGGCGACCTGTCCGGAGGCGAAAAAAGCAGGCTGAGGCTGTGTATGCTGATGAACGGCAAAATCAACCTGCTTATCCTCGATGAACCGACGAACCACCTCGACCTCCCGTCGCGCGAGTGGATAGAGGACGCTGTCGGAGAATACGGAGAAACTCTGATATTCATTTCCCATGACCGCTACTTTATCGAAAGGTTCGCGACCCGCGTCTGGAACATTGAAGACGGAGATTTGACAGACTTCAAAGGTTCGTATTCGGAGTATAGGAAGTTTAGGGAACAGGGGGGGCGCGTCTACGACGCGCAGGGGACAGGAGTTAGGGATCAGGGGTCAGACGGCGTAGTGCGCCGCAATGCAGAATTAAGAATGCAGAATGCAGAATTAGGGAGCAGGGAACAGGGGTCAGAAGGAAAAACTGCAAAGATAAAGAAAAAAAAGCCGGCGGATGTACCAAAAGAAATCCGGAGGCTGGAGCGCGAAATAGAGAAGCTGGAAATAGAGCTGGACGAACTCGAACAGCAGAAAAACGAACATTCATCAAACTACGAAAAACTGCTGGAACTCGATGCGCTCGAAGCCCAAACCGTCAGCGCGCTGGGTGAGTTGTACGAGCAATGGGAGTATTGGAGCGGCTAGCGCGCCTGCGGCAACGCGCCAGTAGGCGCGTAGGGATTAGGAGTTAGGAGTTAGGAGTTAGAAGTGTTGATTCTTGCGCTGGAGTCGTCCGCAAAGAGCGCGTCTGCCGCTGTTTGCAGCGATAGGGAGCTTTTAGGGCAATATTTTCAAAACAGCAAGCTCACGCATAGCAGGACGCTGCTTTCTATGGCGGAGTCGCTGCTTGGCAACCTTGATATAGCAGTGGGTGATATAGACCTTTTTGCTGTGGCAGCGGGGCCGGGATCCTTCACCGGCACGCGGATAGGCGTAGCTGCGGCAAAGGGGCTGGCGTGGGGGCTTGACGCGCCTGTTTGCGGCGTTTCAGCGCTGGAGGCTATGGCATATCAAACTCCTGAGCCCGGCTGTATTATTTGCCCTGTTATGGATGCGCGGCGTGAGCAGGTTTATAATGCTTTGTTCGAATGGCGGGGCGGCGCGCTTTCTCGTTTATGCGCCGACAGGGCTATTTCGCTTGCGGAGCTTGCGGCTGATTCCGGCGCGTATGATTTGCCGTTTTTACTTGTCGGCGACGGCGCGGCGCTGAGTCATGACTTTTTGGTTTCCGCAGGCGTCGGCTGCCGCGTTGCGCCGGAGCTCATGCGCTGGCAATCCGCTTTCGGGGTGGCTCTCGCGGCGTTGAATACTGAGTCTGTGAGCGCAGCCGAACTCGAACCGTTCTACCTGCGCCCCTCACAAGCCGAGCGAGAGCGCGGCGCGATTTAATCGCCAATGATGAGCCGCCGCGCATCACCGCCGAGGTTTTCTATCCTCACAGTGACCGCGTCCGGCGGGATCGCGTTTGGAATCATCTCGCTCCACTCCACAACGCACACTCCGCTCCGCTCAAGATACTCATCCCACCCGATGTCAAAAAGCTCGCTCTCGCCGCGTATGCGATACATATCGAAATGGAACAAAGGTATTCGCCCCGGGTGCTCGTTTACGATAGTGAATGTCGGGCTGGTTATGACCGACTCAACGCCAAGCCCGCGCGCCAAGCCGCGGACAAAAGCTGTTTTCCCGGCGCCAAGCCCGCCTTGCAAGGCAACGAGACTCCCTGGTTCCAGGCAGCACCCCAGTTTTTCTCCTTCGCGTATCGTTTCCGCTTCGCTGTTCGTAAGTATTACCATAAGGTTACCTTGTTTTTGGTTATTTTACCATCTATCGACAAAAATGAAAAGAAATCTGTCATAGTTGCTGTTTACTGAAGAGGCAAAAAGTGTTAAAATACACATATATAACAACTGTTGCAGTGTAAGGTGTTACATAGATGAGAGATTTTTTCAGAGCCGCTCTGAGGTTTCTGCGCGAGGCTGATGTTTTTTTGTTTTTGCTGTGCCTGATAAGTTCGGTCTTAGGGCTGCTTCTGATTTCAAGCTCGCTGAACACATCGGGCGGCAATGAAGTTACCGTCCAAACCGTAGCGCTGATACTCGGCGTGTTTCTGTTTATTTCATTCACGTATATCGATATCGACATCATTGCAGATAAATCCGTGTTCCTGATAGTTTTCAGCGCATTATTTATTTCGACCCTGCAGATATGGGGCGTAGGCATGGAAGAGACCGGAAACCGCGCCTGGCTCAGGTTCTTCAATATAGGCATCCAGCCGGCTGAAGTTACTAAGATAACATATATCATCATAACAGCAAAAATGATAGCCAACCACAAAGAACGAAAGTCGCTGAATTCTTTCTCTTCGCTGCTGCAGATCATTCTTGTTTTCCTTTTATTCTTCGGGCTCATTGTCATTGTCTCGGAAGACTTCGGCTCAGCGCTGATATACCTGTTCATCCTTGTAGTCATGCTGTTTGTCGGCGGAGTCAAGCTGCGCTGGTTTGCACTTGGCGCTGCAGTGATCACCGCCGTATCTCCTCTTTTGTGGTATAATTTCTTTTCCGAGCTGCAAAAGGACAGAATACGAGCGCCTTTTTTCCCGGAGGTATATGACCCGTACAGAATAGGCGTGCTCTGGCAGTCAGAAAAAAGCGTGCAGGCAATCACAGCAGGGGGGTTTTTAGGGCAGGGCCTCGGTAACGGCAGGATGACACAAGGCGGCGTCATTCCCGCACAGCACACGGACTTCATTTTTTCAGCAGTAGGGGAGGAGCTGGGGTTCATTGGCTGTATGCTTGTCATGCTGCTGCTCCTTGCGGTTATCAGCAGGTGTATTTACGTTGGCATAAAATCAAACAATACGCTGGGCGTCCTGGTTTGTACAGGCGTCGCGTCCATGATAATCGCGCAGACTCTGGAAAATATCGGCATGTGCCTTGGAATACTGCCCGTCATCGGCATAACTCTGCCGTTCTATAGTTACGGGGGGTCGTCGCTGGTAACGGGGTTCGCGGCGGCCGGAATAGTTTCGGGGATAAAGATGCGCCCGAAACCGGCGCGTTACAGGACGCTGTGGAATTAGTTTTTGCGTTGGGGGGCATACGAGTGGCTAGTGGCTAGTGGCTAGGGGTATCGCGCCAGCGGCGCCTAGGAGTTAGGAATTAGGAGTTAGGAGCTAGTTGAGACGAGGGATGCGGGTTTATTATGCTTAGTCCTAGGATTGAAAGAGAAGAGATGGAGCGGCAGATGCTGTCACCTCTTGCTGCGCTCGCTGCGATGTCAAAAGGCCGGGAGCGGGCGGAGCCCGAATGCGACATAAGGACTTGCTACCAGCGGGATATCGACAGGATAACATACAGCAAAGCGTTCAGGCGCTTGAAGCATAAAACCCAAGTGTTCTTAAGGCCGGAAGGCGACCATTACAGGACAAGGCTGACTCACACACTGGAAGTCGCGCGGATCGGCAGGACTATCGCGAGGGTCCTCAAGCTCAATGAAGACCTCACCGAGGCAATTGCGCTGGGGCACGATCTTGGGCATACGCCTTTCGGTCACGCAGGCGAGCGCGCCCTGGACGAAATACTCAGGCCGGAAAGCAGTTTCATGCACAGCGCACAGAGCTTCCGTGTCATCGAAAAAGTTGAAAAAGACGGCAACGGGCTCAATCTGACGCATGAGGTCAAAGACGGGATACAGCACCATTCAGGCAGCGTTATGCCTGAGACTATGGAAGGCAGGATAATCCGCCTTGCAGACCGCATCGCATATATCAACCACGACGTAGACGACGCAATAAGAGCCGGTATATTGAGAGAAAGCGACATCCCCGAAGAGATAGCATGCGCGCTGGGTTCAAAGCACAGCGACAGAATAAATACGCTCATACGCGACGCGATAGAGGAAAGCGCGAAAAAGGGCGATATTTCGCTAAGCCCGCAAGTAGCCTTTGTGTTCAACACATTCAGAGACTTCATGTTCGACAGCGTATACCGGAACCCGAGGGCAAAAAGCGAGGAAATAAAAGTCTTTGGGATACTGGACGGCGTGTTCCGCCACTACATAGACTCCCCGGATAAGCTGCCGGAAGATTACCGCCGGATATCAGCGCGAGACGGGCTGAAGCAGGCTGTGGGCGATTATGTCTCAGGTATGACGGATAAATACGCGATACATAAGTATGGGGAGATTTTCGTTCCGAAAGGTTTTGCGCTCGGCGAGACAGGCGAACCATGATGAACCATGATGAACCATGATGAACTGAGAGGGCGGTTATGGCTATTCCCGGCAGTTTTATCGACGAACTGGTCAGCAGGACAGATATTGTCGGGCTTGTCGCAGGTTATGTGCGCTTGTCAAAGAAGAGCGGCGGTAATATGTTCGGGCTTTGCCCCTTCCACAGTGAAAAAACACCTTCGTTTTCAGTAAGCGCGGACAAGCAAATATACCACTGTTTCGGATGCGGCAAAGGCGGCGGCGCAATCAACTTCATGATGGAAATCGAGAATGTGCCTTTTCGCGATGCGATCGAAGTCCTTGCAGCCCGCGCAAATATGACTGTTCCGGAAGACAGCGGGGCGGAGGACACTTCCGCAAAACGCCGCAGGATGCTGGAACTCAACCGCGACGCCGCAAAGCATTTTCACGAAATGTTAAATGCCCCTATTGGGCAAAATGCCGCCGGATACCTGGCTGCGCGGGGAATCCCAAAATCAATGGTCACAAAGTTCGGCATAGGAGCGGCGCCCGATTCATGGAGTCTCCTATTGGACGCGATGACTGCCAAAGGGTACTCGCGGCAGGAGTTAATAGAGGCCGGGCTGGTCAGAAGCAGCAAGGATAAGGGCGGCGTCTATGATGTATTCAGAAACAGGCTCATGTTTCCGGTCATTGACGTTCGCGGCGGAGTGATAGGTTTTTCCGGCAGGATACTCGGCGAAGGCGAGCCGAAGTATCTCAATTCTCCGGATACGCTCGTTTTCAATAAAAGCAGGAACCTGTTCGGATTGAATCTGGCAAAGAAGTCGAAGTCAGGTATGCTTATCCTTGCCGAAGGTAATATAGACGTAGTCACCTTGCATCATGCCGGGTTTGACTGCGCTGTGGCCTCTCTCGGTACTGCGCTGACAGCAGAGCAGGTGCGCCTCATGTCGAGGTATTCCGATAATGTGGTTATAGCATATGACTCCGACGAAGCAGGCAGAAAAGCATCGGAGAGAGCAATATCACTGCTGGAAAAGACAGGGATGAGTCTTAAGATAGTCAGCATGGGCGATGCGAAAGACCCGGATGAGTTTTTGAGAAAGAACGGGGCGGACGCATTTCAGCTGCTTATTGATGGAAGCGAGAACCACATAGAATACCGCCTGATGCTGATAAAGCGAAAATCAGACCTGGAGTCAGACGAAGGCCGGCTGAAGTATCTTGCAGAAGCTACAGACCTGTTGTCAGAGCTTTCCAACGCTCCGGAACGCGAGATATACAGCGCGCGTGTCGCGGAAACAGCAGGAGTTTCCTCCGCAGCGGTAGATAATGAAGTCGGAAAAGCGATAAAGCAAAAAAAGACAAAGCAGAAAAGGGACTTTGAAAGGCAAGTGACGAGGCCGGCTGCGGCGATGCAGCCCGCGGACAGGACGCTCAGATATGACAACGAGTACTCCGCAGCAGCGGAAGAAGGCTTGGTCAGATGTCTGATCAGCGACCCGTCGCACATCAAGATCGCGGATAGCGCGGGGTTTTCAGCGGCAGAATTCACATCGCCTTTTCTTGCCAAAGCATTCAACTCGCTCAAGGACCGGCTTGCCAACAGCAGGGATGTGTCGGCGTCTCTGATTTTATCAGACATGGAAACAAACGAGGCCGCGAGGCTTATTGCGATACTGGAAAAGCCGGATGATGTTTCGCAGGGGTATACAACGGTCAGTAATTGTATAGACAGGATCAGGACGGAGAAGTACAAAGCAGTAGCCCCCGGCGAGGATCTGCTTATGGAAATCAAGAAATACAGGGAAATGAAAGACACTGCCGCAGAGTAACTATTTCTATATATCAGCCGCTTGACTATACCGAAGGGAATGATCGAAAGATGGACAAGAACATTGAAGAAATCGGGAAGAACCTCGACAAGATGGTCAAGGAGATCGACGAGCGCGAGCCCGCATACCGCGCAGACGGCGAAGCCACCGATGAATATGCTGAAAAGACCAGGGAACAGTTCAGCGAAGAGAGGCTCAATGCGCTTATTGAAGAAGGTAAGCGCCGCGGCAGCCTCAGCTCGAAGGAGTTGCTTGAAGTCCTCGAGGATATGAATCTCGAGCAGGAGCAGATCGACAGGTTTTACGACACGCTCGAGAATCTCAGCATCGATACTACCGAGAATGACGACGCAACTTTTCAAAATGCCGATGAGCAGATCCCGGAGATCGAGGAGCTTCAAGAGATCGAAACGCTCGCTGAAGATGAGCTTATCGACCCTGAGACGCTCGTCGACAATTTTAGCATCGACGATCCCGTCCGTATGTATCTCAAGGAGATAGGGAAGGTTAACCTGCTTTCTACCGAAGAGGAGATCGAGCTCGCTATGAAGATGGCGGAGGGGGACAAGGAAGCAAAACGGCTCATGGCGGAAGCAAACCTCAGGCTGGTGGTAAGTATAGCAAAGCGCTACGTTGGCCGCGGAATGCTGTTTCTTGACCTGATACAGGAAGGTAACCTCGGGCTGATAAAAGCTGTCGAGAAATTCGATTATACCAAGGGTTACAAGTTTTCAACATATGCCACATGGTGGATAAGGCAGGCGATAACACGCGCGATCGCAGACCAGGCGCGGACTATCCGCATCCCTGTCCACATGGTAGAGACCATAAATAAAGTAATGAGGATTTCGCGCCAGCTATTGCAGGAGCTCGGGCATGACCCGACGCCTGAGGAGATCGCCGCGGATATGGGGCTGCCGGTCGAGAAAGTCCGGGAGATTTTGAAGATCGCGCAGGAGCCTGTGTCGCTGGAGACTCCGATCGGCGAGGAGGAGGACAGCCATCTGGGCGATTTCATTCCCGACGAGGATGCTTCGGAGCCTGCGGAGGCAGCGTCGTTCACGCTGCTCAAGGAGCAGTTGTCGGAGGTTTTGGGTACTCTGACTCCGCGCGAGGAGAAGGTATTGCGCTTGAGATTCGGGATCGAGGACGGCCGGACGCGCACGCTCGAGGAGGTTGGGAAGGAGTTCAACGTGACTCGCGAAAGGATTCGCCAGATAGAGGCAAAAGCGCTCCGAAAGCTCCGTCACCCCAGCAGAAGTAAGAAATTAAAGGATTTCCTTAGTTAGTTACTCTTTTAATAGGTGTTTTGATGAATTCTGAGTTGCTGTTGAAATGTGAAAAGTACAGGGAGCATTTTTCTGATCTGCTGGATATCGGCTGCAAGATCCTCGATGTTCCCGAGAATGAGCCGCCCCATCTTTTGCCAATAGACGACATCAAGCATTTTTGCTCTGTTTGTTCGCATGAAAAAAACAAGGGGCTGACTACGCATCAATACGGCTGCTATGAGGCGCATAGATGGAGCGGCAGATACATTTATTACTGCCCGCTGGGGCTTACTTTCATTGCCGTTTCCGTATCAGATAATTCGGGAACGATGGCGGGCGGCCTTGTTCTCGGGCCAATCGTTATGAGCGACCTTCAGGATGTGATCTATGACTTGCCCGCGCCGGATATGGCGTGGGCTGTGTCGCAGCTGAGTGTTTTTTCTACAAAGAAGATCCGGCATACTTCTGAGATCATGACTGCGGTAGCGGAGTTTTTATCGGAATCGGACGGGAGTAAACGCGAGACTATAACGCTTAACCAGGAGAGGCTGCTTATTGAGATCAACGCTGCCAAGGACAGCTATGACGATGGCGATGCCAAGAGCGCCGATCTGCTTCTCAAGTTTGAGAGGGATTTGCAGTATGCCGTGCTTCACGGAGAAAAGAACTCCGCGCTCAGGATGATAAACGAGATGCTTGCGCATATCCATGTATACAGCAACTTCGACCTCACCGCGATAAAGGCGAGGCTGCTGGAGCTGCTTGTAGTCCTGTCGCGCGCGACGATCGAAGCGGGAGCCGACCCTGCCGAGACTTTCCGGCTGTCGGAAGACTTTATTTCGCAAATCGAACAATACTCAGACGTCGATCAGCTTGCTTTGTGGATTTCCGACATTGTGCGCAGGTTTGTGCTCCAGGCATTCGATTTGGCGCAGATCAAGCATTCCGACGTCGTGTTCAAAACCACTAATTATATAAAGAGCAATTGTGCGGAGAAGCTGTCGCTCGATTCGCTTGCAAGGGAGGTTTATCTCAGCAAGTCGTATTTGAGCAGCATTTTCAAGAAAGAGACAGGCATGAGCCTGACTGCATACATCACGAAGGTGCGCGTGGAAAAGAGTAAGAAGCTTTTACTTGAAAACAGCGCGAGCCTGTCCTTGATTTCCGGGCAGTGCGGGTTCAAAGACCAAAGTTATTTCACAAAAGTATTCAAAAAAGAAACAGGCGTATCCCCGCGGCGTTTCCGCAAGAGTTACTTCAGCGCGGCGGCGGAGTGAGAAGCTGTGCAAGAAATCCTTGACACGGCAGGGATGACTGTGTTAGTATCTTTTTCTTAGCAGTTAAAAGCTTTGATGGAAAACAAGTAGAAGCGGGTACACCTGAAAGAGAGCAGCCGGTTGGTGAGAGGCGCATGGAGCTTAAACTCCCGGGTTATACGTTTTGAATACATTTCCGGAGCCGCATGCTGAAGGCCGTTTACACGGTTGAGTAGGCGTTGCCGCGTGTGCGCGTTACAGCACAGGGGTATAGTATATTGGAAGTATATAGTACCCCGCGAGTCCGTTGCCGCGAGGCTGCGGAAAACAAGAGGTGGTACCGCGATCATTCGCCCTCTGTCCGGTTTGGACAGGGGTATTTTTTTATTATTGGAGGATATGAAAATGAAGCTATTTGATGAACTCGCCGCACGCGGCCTGGTCGCGCAGATAACGGATGAGGTCCTTGTGCCCGACCTTATAAACAACGGCAAGGCAGTGTTTTACGTCGGCTTCGACCCGACGGCGGACAGCTTGACAGCAGGGCATTTTATGGTGCTGTGCCTGATGAAGCGCCTGCAGTCGGCGGGGAACACGCCCATCGTGCTTATCGGCGGCGGTACGACGATGGTGGGCGACCCGTCGGGGCGGCAGGATTTGCGTTCCATGATGACGACGGAGACGATAGACAGCAACGCGGAGTGCTTCAAGCGCCAGATGTCGCGCTTTATCGACTTCTCCGACGGCAAGGCTATCATGGCGAACAATGCCGATTGGCTGCGGAACCTGAACTATCTCGAGTTTCTCAGGGACGTCGGCAGGCATTTTTCCGTGAACCGCATGCTGACGGCAGAATGTTACAAGAACCGCATGGAAAAGGGGCTTACTTTCCTCGAGTTCAACTATATGATAATGCAGGCTTACGACTTTTACGAGCTGTTTCAGCGCTATGGCTGCAATATGCAAGTGGGCGGCGACGACCAGTGGTCCAACTGCCTCGCGGGCACGGAGCTGATCCGACGCAAGCTGTCGGAAGACGCGCATGTCATGACGATGACGCTCTTGCAAAATACCGACGGGGAGAAGATGGGCAAGACTGCGAAGGGCGCGCTGTGGCTTGACCCGGAGAAGACAAGTCCGTTCGAGTTCTTCCAATATTGGCGCAATGTAATGGACGCAGACGTTATTAAGCTGCTGAAAATGCTGACTTTCCTGCCGCTGGAGGAGATTGCCGGAATGGAGAGCTGGCAGGGAGAGCAGCTCAACCGTGCCAAAGAGATACTTGCCGGCGAGATGACGGAGCTTGTGCACGGAAAGGAAGCCGCGGAGAAATGCCTGGAGACTGCGCGGCAGCTCTTCAGCTCCGGCGGGGCTGCGGATATGCCGTCCGCGGAGCTTTCTGCCGGGGATTTCGACGAGAACGGAATGATAGACATTCTAACGATTTTGCAGAAATCGGGGCTGTGCCCGTCAAAGTCCGAAGCCCGCCGCGCGGTCGAACAGGGCGGCGTGGAGGCAAACGGTGAAAAAATAACGTCGTTTGACGTGAGTTTCTCAAAAGGCGATTGCTCCGGCGAAGGCGTGATTGTCAGGCGCGGAAAGAAAAACTACCGCCGGGTCATAACAGGTTAACCATTGCTGTCCGTACTATAGGACACCTCCTGTGTTATTCTTTAGTTGGTTCAACAACTGAATTTTAAGGAGGAACATGAACATGGAAAAGAACCTTGATATGCTGATACTTGCGAAATCGCATCTGGAGCATCTTGCAAACGGCCGCGACCCGGCTTCAGGCGTATGTTTGCCGGGCGACACATTGTTGAACAGCGTGGAACTCAGCCGCTGCTTTTGGTTTGCTGCCGGCGTGCTGGACAAAGTGATCGAAAACGGCGGCGAGGTCAAGCGCGCCTCAAAGCACAAGCTGCCGCCGTTCACTATTTCCGCTGACGAAAAGGCCGGCGTCGAGCTAACTGACGAGCCTGTCCAGATAACCAGGTTCTGCCAAAGGATAAACAGTCAGGTCGATACTGAAAAGCAGAGCAAGCTCAAAGTCATCGCCTTCGGTAAATGGCTTCTGGAAAAAGAGATATTGACTATCGACGTCTACAAGGGTAAAGAGTATAGGAGGCCGACTGAGCTGGGCGAATCAATAGGGCTTAGTTCTTCATTGCGCACATATGGCGACCGCGAGTACTATGCGACCACCTACAGCAAAGAAGCTCAGCAGTTTTTGATCGACAATCTGGACGAAGTCATCGCAATATCAAACGGCGCAGAGGCAGCGCAATGATTTCTTCAAACTAAACATGAGTCGGTTTTCATAATGAGCCTGTTTTCCAATGAGCCAGTTTTTCGGTTGCGTTAAACCGGCTCATTGAAGTATAATACAGGTTATTGAAATCTCAGACTGGAGCTTGCGTAATGGGAAAAAAGATCATCGTCATAGGCGGAGGCCCTGCAGGGTACTCGGCTGCTATAAAAGCAGCCCAGCTTGGCGCGGACGTTACATTGGTTGAAGAGAACAAGATCGGCGGTACCTGCTTGAATGCCGGTTGTGTTCCTGCAAAGTCGCTTTTGCATACTGCAGGGTTCTACGGGAAGGCTGCGGAAAATGCTGTGCCCGGAGTGACATGCACAGGCGCGGCGTATGACTGGGGCGTCATTCAGGAGCATAAAGAGAACATCGTAAAGCAGCTTTCAAGCGGAGTCGGCGCGCTCCTTAAGCACAACGGCGTGAAGGTCCTGGATAAAAAAGCCGTGCCGCTGTCGCCGAAACAGGTAAGGGTGGGAGACGAAGTGCTATCGGCCGACGCCGTCGTGCTTGCGCTCGGTTCAGTGAATACACCGCTGGCGTTTCCGGGAGCCGGCAATAAGCATCCCGGCGAAGCTGCCGGCGTTCTCGACAGCACCGGAGCGCTTGAATTGAAAAGCGTGCCGGAATCATTGATAATAGTGGGCGGCGGAGTTATTGGCGTAGAGTTTGCCGAGCTCTTCAACTCGCTTGGAGTAAAAATCACGATCATCGAAATGGCTTCGCAGCTGCTGCCGGCGGCGGACGCTGAAATCGCGGAGTACATAAAAGCAAATCTCGAAGCTAAAGGCGTGGCTGTCCATACTAACTCGCAAATTTTAGACTGTAAAATGGACGCCGGCAGAACAGACATAAGCTTGATGTCAAACAGCAAGAAGCAAAGTACGAAAGCTGAAAAACTCCTCGTCGCAGTCGGCAGGCGTCCGAATACTGCCGGCGCGGGTCTTGAAAAACTGGGCATAAAAATGTCTCATGGCGCTATCGATACGGACGAGGTTTTCCAGACAAGCGTACAGGGCGTATATGCCGTTGGCGACTGCAACGGGAAAACGATGCTCGCGCACGCAGCAATGGCGCAGGGGGAGATAGCAGCGGAGCATATCATGGGGGTCGAGCCGCATATCAAAAGCATGCTCGTGCCGTCGTGCATATTCACATCGCCTGAAATAGCATTTATAGGCCGGACAGAGGAGCAGCTCAAAACAGAAAAAATTGAATATCGTGCAGGGCGCTTCAGTCTTGCGGGAAACGCGAGAGCGATCCTCGAGGGAGCCGACGGGTTCGTAAAAATCCTTACCGAGAGCAAATATGGTGAAATACTGGGTGTCCATATCATCGGCCCTTGCGCTGCTGAGCTAATAGCAGAAGCGGCGCTATGCATGAGCATGGAAGGCACAGCCGAAGATATAGCGAACGCCGTGCACGCGCACCCGACTGTCAGCGAGGCAATGCGCGAAGCCGCAATGTCGGTGTTTGGGAAAGCGATACATGGGTTTTAAGAATTGTGAAGTGAGTGTGAATGCTTATGAGGTCATTGAAGAAAGAGAATACAGAAAAAATGCTGGGGATTTACAGGACGATGGTGAGGATCCGCGAGTTTGAAGAAACCGCGGCGAAGCTGTTCCTGGACGGAAAGCTCATTGGCTTTTTACATCTGTACAGCGGAGAAGAAGCCGTTGCTGCCGGGGTGTGCGCGTGCCTGCGGGATGACGACTGCGTCACCAGCACGCACCGCGGCCACGGGCACTGCATAGCAAAGGGAGCTGATATGGACCGCATGATGGCGGAACTCTTCGGCAAAGCGGACGGCTACTCAAAGGGAAAAGGCGGCTCAATGCATATAGCCGACATATCAAAAGGTATCATCGGCGCCAACGGGATAGTCGGTGCGGGCATCCCGATCGCAGCAGGCGTTGCATATGCTCAAAAGTACAGGGGGGAAGACGCCGTCACCGTCGCATTCTTCGGCGACGCAGCCTCAAATCGCGGCACGTTTCACGAGTCGCTGAATATGGCGGCGGCGCTAAATTTGCCTGTAGTATTCATCTGCGAAAACAACCAGTTCGGCATGTCGACGCCGTTTTCATACCACTCCAGAAATAAGACTATATCCCAGCGCGCAGCCGCGTATGATATGCCTGGGGAACGCGTGGACGGTAACGACCCGGTAGCCGTGATGGACGCTACGAAAAAAGCCGTCGGCAATGCCCGGAAAGGTAAGGGCCCCGCGCTCATAGAATGCCTGACTTGGCGCCACCACGGGCACTTCATCGGCGACTCTGCAGCGTATAAAGACCCTGCGCAGGAAAAACTCTGGCGTGAGAAAGACCCGATTCCGAATTTTGGATCGCGCCTGATAAGTGATGCCATTGCAACAGCGGATACGCTTGAAAGGATAATAGCAGACGCAAAGCATGAAGCCCAGTCGTCTGTCAGTTTCGCGCAGCAAAGCCCCTACCCGGAAGTTGAAGTTATGTATGAGGACCTGTTTTTTTGAGCGAAAGCATGAAGTTCAGAGCAAAGAGTAAAGAGTAAAGAGTAAAGAGTTAAGATCGCAGATGGCATTAGTACGAGTTTGTTGTCTTGTTGAGGGTGGATTTATGTCAAGAATCATAACATATACGCAGGCTATACGCGAAGCGCAGGATATTGAAATGGAGCGCGACCCGAACGTTTTCATATGCGGGGAGGACGTCGGCGCTTACGGGTCGGCCTTCGGGCAGACAGCGGGCCTGATGCAGAAGTACGGGCCTATGCGTGTGCTTGACACGCCGCTCAGCGAAACAGCCATCACAAGCCTCGGTGTGGGCGCGGCAGCAGTAGGGCTCCGGCCCGTTGTCGTACATGACTTTATGGACTTCATGGGCGTCTGCATGGACGAAATGCTCAACCAGGTCTCTAAACTCGCCTGGATGGTCGGCGGGCAGACAAAACTCTCCATGGTGATACGCGCGCAGGCGGGGGCGGGCATAAGCGCGGCGGCGCAGCATTCTCAGAGCATCGAATCATTTTTTACGCATATGCCGGGAATAAAGGTCGTAGCATCCTCAAACCCTGCGGATATGAAAGGGCTTCTGGAATCGGCGATCAGGGACGACAACCCCGTCGTCGTAATAGAGAACAAAACTCTGCTGGGGATGGAAGGCGACGTGCCGGAAGGGGAGTATCTGGTTCCAATCGGCAAGGCAAACACCGTCCGCGAAGGCTCCGACGTCACCATAGTGTCATATGGCATGATGGTAAATAAATGCCTAAGCGCCGCTGAAATGATGTCCGGCGAAGGGATCAGCGCGGAAGTTATCGACATACGCAGCCTCATCCCGCTCGACAAAGACGCGGTGTTCGAGTCGCTTGCAAAAACCAACAGGCTCGTGATTGTGCACGAAGCGATCGGGTGTACAGGTTACGGCGCAGAAATTGCAGCCATCGTCGCGGAAGAGGCGCTTGACTATCTCGACGCGCCAATTATCCGTGTTACAGCGCCGTTCACCCACTGCCCGTTCTCCCCGCCGCTCGAACAGGAATACGTGCCGAACGAGGAGAAGATAATAAAAGCAGTCAAGTCGTTAGTTTATGCGTAGAGTGGTGTAAGTGTTCAGCCCCGCCCCGAATTAGCCACTAAAATTGCATTTCTTTTCGCTCAGCTGCGCGTCCATGCGCAGATTCGCGCGCTCCACCATCCATGGTTGCGCTGACGAAATGCAATTTCAGCGCCCAATCCGAGGCTTCGAATCCCCCCAAAAGTGTTTACTGCTGAGTTAGGAGTAGGGTTATGCCGATTGAGATTTTGATGCCGAAGCTGGGATTGACGATGAAAGACGGAACAGTCGTCAGTTGGCTAAAAAGCGAAGGCGAGAGCATAGCGGAAAAAGAGGTCGTGCTGGATATTGAGACTGAGAAACTCAGCTACAGCGTCGAGTCCCCTGCGAGCGGCGTATTGCTGAAAAGGCTTGCGGACGTCGGGGAAAAGTATCCTGTGTCCGCAGTTCTCGGATTTGTCGGGCAACCGGGCGAAGAGCTGCCGGATATCCACACGAAAGTCATTGGCAAAGCAGATGCTCCGATTGTTGCAGGCGCACAAAAGTCAGATATGGGCAGCATGCAGTATCAATACGGCGTATCGGGCAAGGAGGCAGTACATATGCAGGCGAGCGTATCGCAAGATGGTTACAATACTGGCAGCCGGGTATTTATTTCTCCGCTGGCAAAAAAAATCGCGGCGGAGAAAGGGATCGATTACAGGCAGATCAAAGGAACGGGCCCGAACGGGCGCATCGTCAAGGCTGATGTGGCTGCTTTCAGTACGAGCAGCGGGAACAACAGCGCGGCCGGGCGGCTAAAAACGCATCAGTCTGATGATAAGCCGATGCAAGCCGCAAATCAAAATGATACGTATTTGCATAGTTTGCAAAGTTTGCAAGGTTTGAAAGGCACGCTTGTTCCATATGCCGGGCTGCGCCGCGCCGTAGGGGAGACGATGAAACACGCATGGGAAACCATTCCAATGGTCACGCATCAGGTGAGCGCAAACGCCGCGGCTTTGAATGATTTCCGGGCGCTGCTCAACACCGGTATTGAAGACAGCAGCGCGCGGGTAACGATAGGCGAAATACTGATCAAACTCACAGCTGCAGCACTGGCGCTAATGCCAATTATAAACTCTTCACTGACTGACGATGGCATCATGATCCATGGTAGTGTAAATATCGGAATGGCGACAGCCATTGACAGCGGCCTTATAGTACCGGTTATACAGGATGCGGACAAAAAGGGACTGCTGACCGTCAGCCAGGAGGCAAAGGGCCTGGCAACGCGGGCCAGGGGCGGCATGCTCACGCCCGACGACGTCCATGGCGCGACATTCACGCTGTCAAACCTCGGTGGTTACGGCTCGGTTGATTTCTTCACGCCAATAATAAACCCGCCGCAGGCCGCGATACTCGGGGTGGGGCGCATCGCAGACGCTGTTGCGGTGGTAGACGGCGAGATTATGGCCCGCCCTACGATCGGGCTGTCGCTCACATATGACCACAGAATAATCGACGGCGCGACCGCCGCAAGTTTCATCAGAATATTGATGCAGCTTATGGAAAACCCGGCGAGGTCGGTGCTCAATTAATGCAGGGGTCAGGGCTCAGGGGCTAGTGAGGACGAGGGGAACGGAAAAGCCTTCGTCTCTGTCGGAGACCGGGGGTTGTGAGGTAAACATGAAATTCTGGCATATGGGATTATTGACGCTTGATATTGATGAGACTTTAGATTTTCTGTGCGCGCCGTCCGGCGGGGAGCGCGGGAAGTGGCGGGTATTTGACGTGGAGTTTCCGCCCGATGAGATGATAACGGGTGAAGGCGGGAAACTACGTGTCGCTATAGGGCGCGTAGGCGGTGTTGTGTATGAGTTGCTCCAGCCGCTGGATAAAACGTCATATCACGCGCGTCAGCTTGAAGAGCGGGGGGCGGGCTTCCATCACTGCGCGTATTACTGTGAGGGCGATTTTGATGAAACAGTCGCAAAGCTCCTGGCTGCCGGAGGGCGCATGGTTTGGGAGGCGAAGCATGGTGAAGAACATCCATGCTACATTGACTCCGGCGGCGTTATCTTTGAAATAATCAACATTTGCCCATTCATGCCTGAGGAATGAACCTTGTTATATCTTGAGAGCGGCTCGAACGACCCTGCGTTCAATCTGGCCCTTGAACAGTATGTATTCGACGTTCTCTCGCAAGAGGATGAGTTCTTCATGCTCTGGCGCAACCGCGACACGGTTATTGTCGGGCTCAATCAGAACACGCATGATGAGATAAATAGCAGATTCGTCGGCGCAAACGGCATCCCTGTGGTGAGGCGTCTGTCAGGCGGGGGTGCGGTTTTTCATGATTTGGGCAACCTGAATTTTACTTTTATCACGAATGTTAATGACGCTGCGGACAGTTTTGAAGTTTCAATGCGCCCCATAGCAGACGCATTGATTTTGCTGGGCCTTGATGCGAAGCTTAGCGGGCGCAACGACATGACGCTCGGCGGTAGAAAGATATCCGGCAGCGCGCAATACCTTAAAGACGGCAAGCTCATGCATCACGGCACGCTGCTCTTCGATACCGATCTCGAAAAAATGAACGAAGCCTTGCGCGCTTCCGATGAAAAGCTGGCGTCGAAGGGAATAAAGTCCATACGTTCGCGGGTGACGAATATAAGGGAGCATTTGGCGCGGGATATGACAATTGATGAGTTCTTTTCATATATGCGCAGCGCAATAGCAGGGAACATGCCCGAATATAAACTCCGCGGGCAAGATATGCAAGCTATCGACGTAATAAAGCGTACAAGATATGACACTGGGGAGTGGAATTACGGCAAGTCGCCTGAAGAGTTAGTTGAGTTAGTGGTATTGTAGTAATTGTAGAAGGAGCGTATGAAATGAAAAGATTAGGCTTGTTTGTTGTTTGCGCAGTTATACTACTCGGCATGCTCCCGATCAGGGCGTCCGCCTCTTCGGGATCGCAAAACATCTCCGGCTCATTGCCCGCGTCGTTTTATCAGGGCGAAGTGTTGACTTTTAACCCATTCATTTCCACGGCTATTCAATCCGGCGCTGTCTATGCGTGCGGATTGACGACGAGGAACGTTGTCCCTGACGATCTCTACACCACAAGCGGAACGGTATACACAGACCAGATACAATATCCCGCGCAAGTTTCGAGCTCCGGGAGCGGCATATCAACGCATTTTACAGTGACGCTGGATACGAAAAACGTTCCAACCGGCGATTACCGTTTTATTTTCCTGGCTGTGTACAGGGTGAACTCATCTGTCCGGGCATCGTACTATTATTGCAATGTAGCCATCATACCCGGGGAGACGCCCTCCGCATGGGCGCAGGAGGAAGTGAGCAAAGCAATATCATCTTACCTTGTTCCAGCCCGGCTGCAATTCATGTACACATCGCCGGCGACGCGCGACGCTTTTGCGGAGGTAATCGTGAACGCTTTCTGCGCTTTTACACAAATGGGTTTGGAAAGATACATCGGCAATAAAGGCATGGACTTGATAACAAACCCGTTTACAGACACTTCAAGGCAGTATATTATCGCCGCAAATAAACTTGGAATAATCAACGGGGTGGGAGACGGGCGTTTCGACCCGGACGGTACGCTCACGCGCGAACAGGCGGCGGCTATGATCTGGCGCATGGCAACTGAGCTGGGCGTCAATACAGGAGGCGAAACGTCCGTAAGTTTCGCGGACAGGAACAGCATATCCGATTGGGCGGTTGAAGCCGTGGCCTTTGTGTCGTCAAAAGGTATTATGAGCGGAACAGGGGAAAATAATTTCAGCCCCAAGGGTGTATATACATACGAGCAATGCTATATCAGCATTTATCGCGCTTATACAAACCTGTTTTACGAAACAAATATTGATACATCGCCTCTAAAACCTAACACAAGCAGCCCGCAAGCCATGTCCGAGCCGTTTACGAGCGTGGAGCAGACATACACGATCACCAGCGCGGGTATCAGGAACGACATGCTGATAATAGGTACAGGAGGCTACGAAACTCAACTCTTTATTACCCTTGCCGTCGATGAGCCGGAGCACGCGAACGTCGCAAGCATGGCAATGCAGTCGTACCTGCTCGCGCCCGACGGTTCTGTGTATTATTATTCCAGTATCAATAGCAGCGGAAACAGTGCGGAATTGGAGTTTCAGCTCCCCAAGAGCGTGAACATTCCGGAACTCTCTTTTGTTTGCGCCGGCGAGTGGCGCAAGCTGGAGGGGACCGCGCCCAAACTTAACTCGGACGCGCCGAAAGCCATGTCAGAACCGTTTGTGTACGAGAATGAAATATACACGATCACCAGCGCAGGTGTTGACAATAGTGTTGCAATAAGCGGCATGAAAGCGCACGAACACGCTTTTGTCGTTAAGTTCTCTGTAAATAAAATGATACCCGGCTACACAGTATTAAAAGGTTCGTACCTGCTCGCGCCCGACGGCTCCGTCTATTTCTCAGCGCTGTCGGGCTCTTCATATAGCTATGGCGTACAAACAGCTACGCTTTCGTTTCCTGTTCCTATGAGCATAGACGTTTCGACACTGACGTTCGTCTGCGACGGCGAATGGCGCAAATTGGGGTAATGCTTGCGCTCTGCGGATCGCAATAGGAGATTGGATTTAGAGGATAGGATTTAGTATATGGACGGGAGAACGTGTTTTCTTGATATCCACTAGCATGTTTAAGTCAACAGGTAATAAAGGAAATTATATGAAACTTGGGATTATCGGCGGTGCGGGGCTCCTGGGCGCAACTACTGCGTTTTGCGTTGCGAGGGAAGGGTTCGCGGATGAGATAATCCTTTCTGATGTGCGTGAAAACGTTGCGAAAAGCCATGCAATGGACATTGAGCAGGCTGTCTGCGATACTTCCGCGACACGGCTCTCAGCCGGGAGCCTCGATGATGTCAGGCATTGCAATATCATACTCAACGTTGCCGGGATACCGGAGAGAAGCACAGCCTCGCGCGACGATTACTTAAGCGGCAATATTGTGATATTTCGAGAACTGGCGGATAAGATGAAGCAATGGGGAACGACCCCCGTCATACTGAGCGCGACGAACCCCATCGACGTCTTGAATTATAGCCTGCATAAAATGACGGGGCTGCAGCGTGAAAAGTTAATAGGATTTTCAAGGAATGACACGCTCCGATTCAAGTGGGCCGTTTCAAAAGAGACCGGGATATCTGTCTCGCAGATCAGCGCGCTCGTGATAGGTGAGCACGGCGACGGCCAGGTTCCGCTTTTCAGCCGGTTAAGAAGGGTAGACGATGGCGCGATTATTGACAAAGGCACAACTCTTGATTTGGCCGATGATGCAAAAAGCCGTGTTTTGAATACGGTGAAAACCTGGTTCGCCGATTATCAGAAACTGGACTCAGGCAGGTCGAGCGGCTGGACGTCCGGGGTCGGGCTATGCCATTTAATAAAAGCGATAGCCACAGAAAGCGATGAAGTTCTGCCATGTTCGGTAATACCAGACGGTGAATACGCCCTGAACGGAGTCAGCATAAGCTTGCCCGTGCGTCTGGGGCGCGGCGGCGTCAGAGAGATAGTCGAAGTTCCACTGACGGACGGTGAGCGGGCGGAGCTATCCAAAGCAGCGGAGAAGATACGGCAGTCGATCAATGGATTATGAGCAAGTAAGTTAGCATGGAGGAAGAGTATTTGGAGCAAGCAAAGGTAAAAACTAAGAGTAAGATACTTTCAGGCATAAAGTTTTCGTTCGCTGTATGCTGGAAAGAGCGAAAGATCATCCCCATACTTTGCGGGCTGGCCGTCGTCATGCGCGTTGCGCTGCCATATCTGAGCATACTCATGCCAAAGGTGGTGCTCGACCAAATCGCGGCGAAAGCAGCGCCGGAGAGATTTTTGCTTGTCGTAGGCGGCGTCGCTCTATTGCTGGTCGCCGTCAACTACATAAAAGCATTCACGGATCATATAGTCAGCTTTGCTATCGGCGTTATTGAGGTCGCAAACGCTTTTTATGTCCAGCTCAACAAAGTGATGGACATGGACTATGAGCTGATGGACGACGCTGATTTTAAGGCCGCTCAGGAGAAAGCCGAAAAAGCGGTACAGGGAAACGGCTCGCCGTCGATGAACATCCCCAAAACAACCGTAGAACTGTTATCAAATTGTATCGGCTTCCTGTTGTATGCGGGGGCTATAGTGCTTATCCACCCGCTGATACTGGTACTTATGCTTGTAACGACAAGCATTAACTGGCTCATGCTCACGCGTGCCAGGCGATATATGGAGTCGAGCCGCGACGAGCGCAGTAAGAACTACAAGAAACTATATGCGCTCAACGACATACTCCGCAAACCGGAGTCGGCAAAAGACATTCGGATGTACGGAGCATTCGGCTGGCTGAACAGGCTATACAACGCACAGTATGCGGTGCATAAAAAAGCGGAGCGCAAAGTGCATACAAAGAATATGCACGCGCAATTGACCGACGTGCTGATGATACTGCTCCGCGACGGCGCGGCGTATGCGTTCCTGCTGTGGCTCGTGATAAACGGACGCATGACGCTGGGCGACTTTGTCTTTATTTTTGCTGCTATAGGCTCGCTTGCGGGCTGGATATCCGGCATATTGACGTCTGCAAGCGATTTGTCGAAAGCGTGTACTGAAATGGGGGATTTTCAAGCTTCACTGGAATACCCCGACAGGATGAATACCGGCGCCGGCGCCGCGTTGCCTTCCGGAGATGAAAGCCCGCCGTCGATAGAGATACGCGGCGTCAGTTACAAATACCCAAGCGCCGAAAAACCAGCGCTCAGTGACATTAGCGTAACTATCAAAGCAGGCGAGCGCATCGCGGTGGTCGGGGCCAACGGCGCGGGTAAAACGACGCTCGTCAAGCTGCTATGCGGATTATTCTCACCGACGGAGGGCGAGATACTGCTGGGCGGGCAGCTTGTGAACGCATATAACCGCGACGAGTATTACACAATGTTCTCGACCGTTTTTCAGGATATACATCTCATGCCGTCAAGCATTGCCGAAAACATAGCTCAAAAACCGCCCGGAGAGGTAGACCGCGAACGGGTGAAACACTGCCTGGAACTGACCGGGTTAACTGAGAAAATCGACTCGCTGCCGGACAAGGAAGAAACGCTTCTCGTGCGCGCCGTCCATGCGGAAGCGGCGGAGCTGTCAGGCGGCGAGAAGCAGAAACTCGCAATGGCGAGGGCTCTTTATAAGGACGCTCCTGTGCTGATCCTCGACGAACCGACAGCCGCGCTCGACCCGTTAGCTGAAAACGAAGTTTATATGAAATACGCTGAACTGACAGAAGGTAAAACATCGGTGTACATATCCCACCGGCTTGCAAGCACACGCTTCTGCGACCGCATCCTGCTCATCGACGGAAGTGTCATAGCGGAGCAGGGCACCCACGACGAGCTGATGGCGCAGAGCGGCATTTACGCAAATATGTTCAGTGTGCAGGCGAGTTATTATGAGGATTAGGTTAATATGACAGATGAGAGAGTAGAATTATCATTTAAGGAGAAACTGAGCCTGCTTGGGTATGGGTACAAACTGGCGCATGCGTCGACGCCTGCGTTTCTGCCGTTTTCGCTGCTCCGCGCGCTTGTAGCCTCCGTGCAGCCATTGCTTGTGCTATTTTTTTCAGCGCGCATTTTGACCGAACTTGACGGCGAACGGGACGTGCGTACCATTGTCATATATGTATGCCTGACCGTCGGCCTGACATTTGCTTTATCGATCATAAAAACCGTTATGACCCGCGAGCTTGAATCATATGCGTCATGGGAATATCTCTTCGCAAATCTGTTGAAAATTGAAGCCGAACAATTCACAAAAATCGACTTTGCATATGCCGAAGACGCGAAAATCAGTGAAGCTTTGGCCCGTATGGATGTACACGCAAGAGGGAACGGGCTTGGTCTTTTGGATGTGTACTACTATACGGAGCGTGTAGTGGAAAGCACCTTCTCGCTTGTTCTTTCGATAATACTGCTGACAGGTCTGTCGATGGGCGGCGTATACGGCCCTCCCGCGTTCGCGCTGTATGCGCTTTTTGTATTAGGCCTTTTCGTGTCGCTTTGGTATAACAAGCGCGAGGGCGCCCTTTTGGAGAAAATATACGTTGAAAGCTCAAAAGCGAACACAATCGGAGCTTTTTACGCAGAATATATTAAACCTGAACAGGCTGCGAAAGACGTACGTATATATAACCAGACAGCAGTGCTTCGGAAAATCTTCAAGAACAATTTTAACCCGGCGACAATGTTACCTTTTTCATTCTTTACAGGCCGCCGCCAAGGTTTTACGCTGGGGATACTGGCCGTTCTCAGCGGTGGTTTCTACATGCTCTCAGGATACGGCGCGCTGGACGGCAGCCTTCCGGTAGGAAGCATCATCCAGAATGTGGGCGCGATGCTTGCGCTGACAGGGGCTGTCGGAGCGCTTGTTAACTACATGGGCAGGCTTTGGAACAACACCGAGTTCCTCAGGCCGATGCGGGAGTTTATGACACTGCCGGATTTGCTGGTTAAGGGGAACAAACCGGTCGCACGCGCGCAGGAGCATCAGCATGAAATAGAGTTTCGCAACGTCTCCTTCAAGTACCCCGGAACAGAGAGTTATGCGCTGCAAAACCTTGACTTAAAGCTCGTTCCGGGCGAGAGGCTGGCCGTCGTGGGGCTCAACGGGAGCGGCAAAACCACAATGGTCAAGCTGCTGTGCCGCCTGTACGACCCGACAGATGGCGACATTCTGCTGGACGGCATAAACATTAAGGAGTACGACTACGAGCAGTATCTAGCGCTGTTTTCCGTCGTCTTTCAGGATTTTACGATATTCCCGTTGTGGCTGGGGCAAAACGTGGCGGCGGGCGAGTCCTATGATTCACGACAAGTCGAAGAATGCCTGAATGGCGCCGGATTTGCCGAAAGGCTGGGTACAATGCCGGGCGGGCTGGATACTGTGCTGTTTAAGGAGTTCGATGAAGACGGTGCGCAGATTTCAGGCGGTGAGGCGCAGAAGATAGCACTGGCCCGCGCGCTCTACAAAAACGCGCCGGTGGTCGTACTGGACGAACCCACCGCCGCGCTTGATCCGATTTCGGAATATGAAGTTTATACGACGTTCGATGCGACGATCGGCGGAAAAACAGCTGTGTTCATATCGCATAGGCTTTCGTCATGCCGCTTCTGCCACCGCGTCGCTGTCTTTGAAAGCGGCAAACTCATACAACTAGGAACCCACGACGGCTTGCTGGCCGACGTCTCCGGGCGCTACTACGAGCTCTGGGAGGCGCAGGCAAGCCATTACCGCGAAGACTAGGGGTCAGGGGCCAGGAGTCAGGGGTTAGGGGTTCATCCCTCGTCCCTACTAAATCCTAAATCCTAAATCCTAACTCCTACGCGACAAAGGCGCATTGCGCCTATGTCGCGTTAACCACAGGTATCGCTGCAAAACCGGCTTCCAGCTCTTCGTCTGTCGGGATATGGTCGGTCATCGTGCCGTCGTTGTACTGCATGTATGCGCCGAGATCGAAGTAACCGGTGCCCGACAGACCGAAGAGAATCGTCTTAGCTTCGCCTGTCTCCTTGCATTTGAGCGCTTCGTCTATTGTGACACGTATAGCGTGAGACGATTCCGGCGCCGGAAGAGTGCCCTCATGCTTTGCAAACATCGTCGCCGCCTGGAAGACCTCGGTCTGCGCGACCGCCCTCGCTTCGTCAATATATCCGTCGTGGTAGAGCTGCGAGAGTATTGGGCTCATGCCGTGGTAACGCAGCCCGCCCGCGTGGTTCGTTGAGGGCGCGAATGTCGCACCAAGTGTATACATCTTCGCAAGAGGCGTGACCATGCCGGTGTCGCAAAAGTCGTACGCGAACTTTCCGCGGGTCAGCGACGGGCAGGACGCCGGCTCGACTGCGATAAAGTGCGGAGCTTTCTTTCCGGCCAGCTTGTCCATCATGAACGGAGACATAAGCCCGCCAAGGTTCGAGCCGCCGCCCGCGCAGCCGATTATCATATCCGGGTACTCCCCAAGCTTCTCGAACGCAGCCTTTGCCTCAAGCCCTATCACCGACTGGTGCAGCAGCACCTGGTTGAGCACGCTGCCCAGGACATATCGGTACCCGTCCGTCGTCACAGCGACTTCCACAGCCTCCGATATTGCGGAACCCAGGCTTCCGTGCGACTGCGGGTCGGCAGCCAGCATTTTGCGGCCTACCTCAGTAGTGTTTGACGGCGACGGCGTGACTGCAGCGCCGTATGTCTCCATGACCGCTTTGCGGTACGGCTTCTGCTCCGCGGAAATCTTCACCATGAACACCTTCAGGTCGAGCCCGAAGTATCCGCATGCCATCGAAAGCGCCGTACCCCACTGGCCGGCTCCGGTCTCCGTCGTCACGCCGCGCAGCCCCTGGGCTTTAGCATAGTAAGCCTGCGCGATGGCGGAGTTGAGTTTGTGGCTCCCGGATGTGTTGCCGCCTTCGTACTTGTAATAGATTTTTGCAGGCGTCTGCAGCGCTTCCTCAAGGCAATATGCGCGCACGAGCGGAGATGGCCTGTACATTTTGTAGAAATCATAGATTTCCTGCGGTATTTCGATGTACCTGTCGGAGTCGTTGAGCTCCTGCTTGACAAGCTCTTCGCAGAATACGGGCGCAAGCTCTTCCGCTTTCATGGGCTGATGCGTGCCGGGGTGCAGAATTGGCCTGTGGTCGGTTTTCATGTCGGCGCGGATGTTGTACCATGCGCGCGGTATCTCCTCTTCGGTGAGGAATGTTTTGTACGGGATTTTTTTCTCTGCCATTTTTCTCTTCTCCTTTTCTTTGACGCAATTAACAGCGCCTTGGTAGGGGAGGAAGGCATATTGCTCCGGTCTGACGATCAGCCCTGCGGCATAAAAAATGCCCTTGTCCCCAACAAATCATCTGCAGGGACAAGAGCTGTTAACTCCTGCGGTGCCACCCGGCTTGGCGCATATAGCGCCCTCTCATTACGCACTGGGCGTCATGGTCGAACATCGGAAATGCTCGCAAATGAAGCCTTGTATGCGCTGGCCTTTTTTAACGAAGAGCCGCCTCCGTCTGCCATACTCGGGCAAAGCATAAAGTACGCTTCAGCCTTTCAAGCCGCCCTCCCGGGTCCATTCACCTGCGTCTCCGCGCTGCGTTTCCACCAATCGAACTTTGCGGTTGCTCTTGAGTCGATTTTAGCAGCTCTCTAAAGCGGTGCGATCGCCGGTTACTCACCCCCGGTCATCGGTTTAACAGCACTAATTATACATACGCATCCAACTTTGTCAACATTTTTTTTGAACTATTTTAGTAACAATAACTATTCAAAATGGTAACTGTTCAGAGGGCATTCGGAAAAATGGTTTTTGGAGCGTTGTTGAGGCTGGAGGCGGCAGCCACAGCTGCACTGTCACGTATTGAACTAAGGAAAGCGACATAAAATCAGTTTTTCGAATGCCCTCTGAACAGTTACTCAAAATGGTAAAATTCATCATAAATCAATTTATATCTATGAAAAAAACGCGCGATGTGATATTATCGTTGCGATATCAACCCACTGAAGGAGGAGCGAACATGAAATCAGCAACTGCCGTAAGTTATGAATTGGATGATATTGCCGCAGCGACAGAAGAACTGACGTCACAGATCAGAGAGAAAATGACATTAGGCAAGCACTCAGTCGCCATTCTTCACGGCCAGCCCGACATGGAGATCGGCGAGCTTTGCGCAAGTATTAGCCGGGACCTCGGATGCAGCGTTACAGGGGGCACTGCTGCTGCGGGCGCAATACTGACAGGAGAAGGGTATCATGAACTAGCCGTAGCCCTGCACGTATTATCAGACGACGATTGCCTTTTTGCCACCGCGATCAGCGGCTCGATGGCAAGCGATCCGGAAAGTGAAATAAACGAAACGTATAAAAAAGCATATGCAAGCCTGAAGGAGCAGGACGCCTCCGCCGAACCCAAAATGATCATATGCCTGGGTACATTGCTGCAGAGCATGGCATGCGATAATGTTCTGGTGAAGATATCAAACTTATGCGGCGACCTGCCGGTGTTCGGATACATTGCAGGCGACGATTTTGAGTTCAGCAAGCAGCAAATATACCTCGACGGCGAATCCGGCGGCGACAGGCTTTCGATGATCCTTGTAGCGGGCAATGTGAAGCCCATTTTCACGACGGCGAACCTGCAAGGCGAAAAAGCCCTTGAGAAAAGGCTCGTCACGAAAGCCCACGATAATGTCATTTGCGAGATAGAAGGCGCGCCCGCATACGACTACATAAAGGTATTCCCGTTCATCGACGACGAGACTACAGTTTTATTCAACTATCAGTTCTTTGTCGAAGTTCCGGACGATGAGTTCAACGACGGCATCCCTGTTTCGCGCGCGCTGAGCAGCTTTGACAAAGTAACAGGTGAAGTCACATGTTTCGCGAATGTTCCGGAAAACTCATATATCGGGCTTCTGTACTGCACCGGTAATGACGTTGCGGCAACGAGCGAGAAGGGCATCAAGGAGTTTATCGAAAAAATGAACGAGGCGGGCGGGAACTACGAATACACCACCGTGCTCATCACGACATGCAGCCTGCGCAACATGTTTTTAGCGGATATGAAAGCAACGGAAGGCGACCTCGTAAAGAAGCTTTTCCCGCCGAACCTGTCCATATCGGGGTTGTATGCCTTCGGTGAGATCGCGCCGACAAGCATACAGGACTCTAAAGCCGTCAACCGATTCCATAACGCGACATTTACGATCTGCGCGTTTTGATATCAAAGGAGTCAGCATTCTATGGACGACGCAATCGCCGTGACGCAGGACAGCCAGGATGATTCGGCCCTGCTGCGCGCAGCACAAAGCGAATTGAATGCGCTTAAACGCAAGTTTGCAAGGCTTCAGAAAGAAAACGACAATCTGACGCAGCTTTACAAGCAGGCTGCTGCATTGCGCGATTTCAACGAAAGGGAAAAAGAAACCCAGCTGCGGTATAACCAGATGCTGCGGGACAACTGCCCCGACGATATCCTGCTGCTTGACAAGGACTTGAACATCCTGCTGTGCACAGCTTCTGTGAAAAACGCTTTCGACCGCGATATCACAGGCGAGTCTTTTCTGGAAATAACCAGGGAACGCTTCGGTGAGGCATATGCATCCGATGTGGATAAAACTCTGAGCAGGATGAAGAGTGATTTTGAAAACCCCGCAGCCGATGCGGAAACAGCCGGGATATATGAACTGAATGTTGAAGAGGGCGTAGAAAACAAACGTTTTTATTCGATAACACTTTCACCCGCGCTCAATGACGAAGGCGAGCTGACAGGCGCTATCGTGCTTGCGCATGACAACACTGAGATACACGAGGCCAATGTGCGCGCGGAGGCGGCCAACAAAGCGAAAAGCGCTTTTCTCAGCACGATGAGCCATGAAATACGCACCCCAATGAACGCAATACTGGGTATTACTGAGATACAACTGCAAAATGAGTTCCTCGACCAGCCATTACAGGAAGCGCTCGGCAAAATCTACAACTCCGGCGAGCTGCTGCTTGGCATCATCAACGATATACTTGACTTATCCAAGATCGAGGCCGGGAAACTCGAGCTTATAATTGCCAGATACGAGGCCGCGAGCCTTATCAGCGACACATCGCAGCTCAATATGATGAGGATCGGCAGCAAGCCGATAGAGTTTGAACTGGATATCGACGAAAAAATCCCCGCCGTGCTGATGGGCGACGAGCTGCGCGTGAAGCAGATTCTTAACAACCTGCTCTCAAACGCGTTCAAGTACACAGCGGAGGGCATTGTCAAACTGTCGGTATCGGCACAGAGCGGCGCCGGAGACGATGTGACGCTGGTGCTGGAAGTCAGAGATACGGGCCAGGGCATGACTGAAGAGCAGGTCAGCAAGCTTTTCGACGAGTATTCAAGATTCAATATGGAGGCCAACCGCACAACAGAGGGAACCGGGCTTGGCATGAGCATTACACAGAATCTGATAAAGCTGATGAACGGGGTAATACTCGTAGACAGCGAGCCCGGCAAAGGCTCGGCGTTTACAGTGCGCATACCCCAGGGTAAGGTCGGCGAAGGGCTGCTGGGCAGAGAAATCTCCGAAAATCTGCAGCAGTTCCAAACGCGCAGCAGGACCCAGATGAGCCGCCTCCAGATAACGCGCGAGCCCATGCCCTACGGCAGCGTCCTGATCGTCGACGATGTGGAGACGAATATTTACGTTGCCAAGGGGCTAATGACGCCGTACGAGTTGAAGATCGACTCGGCGGACAGCGGCATGGCTGCAATCGAAAAAGTCCGGCAGGGCAACACATACGACATTATTTTTATGGACCATATGATGCCGCATATGGACGGCATAGAAGCCACCGGGATACTGCGCAAAGACGGATATAAAGAACCGATCGTCGCGCTCACCGCAAATGCCGTAGCCGGCCAGTCGGATATTTTCCTTGGCAGCGGTTTTGACGATTTCATCTCAAAACCGATCGACGTCAGGCAGCTAAATAGTGTTCTCAACAAATTGATACGAGACAAGCAGACGCCCGAAGTTATTGAAGACGCAAAAAAGAACGCTGCCTCAAGACAAGCGCAGGCGCCTGAAGAGCCGCAAAAACAGGGGCTCGACCCGCATTTTGCCGAAATTTTCCTGCGCGACGCCGTAAAGTCGCTTGCCGCACTGGACGAAATCATCGCCAAACAAGGCGCTTACAGCGAAGACGACTTGCGCACATATGTCATACACACCCACGGCATGAAGAGCGCGCTGGCAAATATCGGCGAGGCTGAACTATCGGCGGCAGCGCTGAAACTGGAGCAAACAGGCCGCGACGGCAGCATAGAAAACATTGCCTCGGATACTCCCGCGTTCCTCGATTCACTCCGCGCGCTTATTGAAAGATTGACGCCGGAAGAAGAAAATAGTGAAGTCGAAACGACCGATGAAGATAAAGCATTCCTGCGTGAAAAACTGCAGATAATTAAAGACGCCTGCGCCGATTACAACGAAGACCCCGCCGAAGAGGCTCTGGCAGAGCTGCGAGCAAGGGTTTGGAACCAGCAGGTGAAAGACCTGCTGAGCACGATTGCGGAACACCTCCTGCACAGCGACTTCGACGAGGCGGTAAGCGCCGTTGAAGATTATCTTCAATAAAGATGATGGTGGAATTAATCGGCGGTTACTAAAACATGATTTCTGAAAAACGCAAAGGCCCTGCATTCATGATCGCGGCTTCCATATGCTGGAGCTTCGGCGGTATTTGTATAAAACTGGTGCCGTGGGGAGCAATGAGCATCATCGGTGTGCGCGCGCTGCTCGCAGCCGTAGTGTTCGCGATATACCGCAAGAGCGCTAAAGCCGAAATCACTCCGGGGAACATCCTCGCAGCGCTCTGTCTGTCAGCTACGACAATACTGTTCGTCTTCGCAAACAAACTCACTACAGCCGCTGCGGCAATACTCCTGCAATTCTCAGCGCCAATATTTATCATAATCATACAGTTACTGATATACAGGCAAAAACCGAGGCCCGGCGGGATAATAGCAGTTTCAGTCACGCTGGTCGGGATGCTGCTGTTCTTTGCAGACCAACTGTTTTCCGGGCGATCGGATGCCGGCGGCACGCTCGGAAACATTATTGCGATCATCTCCGGCCTGACGTTTGCCGGAGTGTTCGTGTGCAATAAAAGGCCTGATGTAGACACAGAACAGTCGCTCTACATAGGTTTTTTATTAAATACCGCCGTCGGGCTGCCGTTTGTATTCTTTCAGGCAGCTGCGGATCCGGCGGCATACACCGCCGACCCGGTCGCATGGGGAGCGATCTTATTTATGGGGATCGTACAGGTCGGGCTTGCATATCTGTTTTTCTCAAAGGGGATCAAAGGTACATCCGCGCTGCTTGCGTGCCTCATCACAGCGATGGAACCCGTGCTCAACCCGCTTTGGGTCGCGTTCGCTACAGGGGAGGTGCCCGGTAAATTCGCGGTCTTTGGCGGTATCATCATTGTCGCGACAGTGGTATTATACAATATATGGGTGGAGAAACACCCGGAATGATGTCTGAACTATTACGCATGGAAAGGCATGTTGACATGAATATTCTGAATGTGGAACTCTCGGAGAATGCGGCGGAACAGATACAGAAGCTTTGCGATACGTTCCAAAAGCCTGTCAAGTATTTCTACGACGAGCAGGACGACGACCTGGCAGGGTCAGGCGGCGCATATTACAAAGTGACGCTTCCGTCGGACCTTGACCGGCGCACATTCGAGGCCAACATTCTTTATGAGCTTTTGCACATCAGGCAGTTTGAGGTAGGGTTCCCGACTCTGTGCTACAAAGACTCGATACTGTTCGACAAGGACGTCGAGCTTGTAGAGGGCCTGGGCAGCTCGATATTCTTCGGCGTGCTCGACATTGACGTCTTTGAAAGGATGCGCGAGTGCAGATACATAGACGCCGTCTACCGTTTTGTCGCGAGCATCTTCGAAAGCCTTATAGAATACGCATCCCATGTGTATGGCAGCCTGGATGATAAATATAACTTTGCGCATCTGGTTCTGGATCTTGCCAAAATACTGTACCATGCAAACCCTGAACTGGACCAGGCGATCCGTGAGGCGTACCGCGGCTACCCTGCAGTGCTTGAACAGGCGTTCAAGCTGAGGGATATGATGCACCAAAACCCTCCCGACGCCCCCGATACCGCCGTCGTTACGATGGGGATTTTGATCGATGAGCTGGAACTATGGGACTTGTTCTATATCAAAATACGCGACGATAAAGTTAGGACGAAAAGCGAGTTCGACGAGTTCCGCGAGAATATAGTCGGTCAATAGCACGGCAGTGTCTCAATATATGGCTTTGTGAGGTTACATATTATGTATTCGGATAAAATGAAGTACTTTGAACCGTCGATTTTTATCAAGCTGATAGAGGCGATGTCGGCGTGCGCGCTGCCTATCATCGACTTGAGCGTCGGAACGCCGGATATGCCGCCCGCGCAGCATATCATCGACGCGTTCCTGAAAAGCGCTTCCGCGGCAGAGAGTTACAAGTACGCTCTGGCTGATACGAAAGAGCTTTCCGACGCTGCGGCCGAGTGGTATGAGCGGCGTTTTTCCGTCACGCTCGAATATAAAAACATCTGCGGCCTGATTGGCTCGCAGGACGGGCTGGCGCATCTTCCACTGATGCTGCTCGATCCCGGAGACAATGTGCTGGTCCCAAACCCGGGATACCCGATGTTCCTTACAGGCGCGAGGCTTTCATCAGCCGGCATAATGTACACGCCGCTCCACGAGGAGAACGGGTACCTTGTCGACTTTGAGGCCATTTCGCCCACCGACGCGCACAGCGCAAAGCTGCTAATAATATCATATCCCGCAAATCCGCTCGGAAGACTCGCGCCGATGGAGTTTTTCGAGAAGACTGTGTGGTTTGCAAAGAAGTACGGAATCCACGTAATTCACGACAACGCTTACGTCGAACTAACGTTTGACGGCCTGGGCGGGCATAGTTTTCTGGAGGCGAAGGGCGCGAGCGACGTAGGCGTAGAGTTCAACAGCCTGTCGAAATCATATAACCTGACTGGCGCGCGGATCTCTTTCATGCTGGGTAACGCGGATATGTGCGCCGCTCTATCGCGGCTGAAGTCAAACATAGACTACGGTATATTCAAGCCTGTGCAGGCTATGGCGGCCGCAGCTGTGTCGGGCCCGCAGGATTGCCTTGCCGCAATGCGCGCTGAGTATCAGGCGCGGCGCGACTCGCTTATTTCCGCGCTGCGCGCCGGAGGCTGGAACGTCGCGCCGCCGCAGGGCACAATGTTCGTTTGGGCAAAGCTGCCGGACAGGTTCCGCGATTCGCTCGGTTTCACGCTTGGTCTGCTTGAAAACACGGGTGTCGCAGTTGTGCCCGGCATAAGTTTCGGCTCGCTGGGTGAGGGTCATGTGCGCATCGGGCTGGTTCGCCCGCCGGAAGACCTGGCGCTTGCGGCAAAGAAGATTACTGAATACATAAATAAAAATTAAGTATAGAGGAGAGAATAAGATGAACGTATCAGAAGCATTGGCGTCCAGGAAGTCGGTCAGGGCATTCAAGCCTGACGCGATCGACAAAGCGGTGATCATGGAAATTCTTGAGAAGGCTGCGCGGACGCCGTCGTGGGCTAATTCCCAGCCGTGGACGGTATTCGTGGCTGCAGGTGAGACGCTGGCGCGGATCAGGAGCGCGTATATCGACAGCTACAAGAACGCTGTCAAAACTTCGACAGATATTCCGCGCCCGGCTGAGTGGCCGCAGGCCGCAAAGGACAGGACGATGGGCCTCCGCCCGGATATGGTGCGCGACTGCGGCGAGGCTGCCGACCAGTTCGGTGAGCTGAACCAGCGGATGTTCGACGCGCCTGCGGTGATTTTCCTTTGCCTGGATAAGTTGTACTCGCAGTGGGGGCTGTACGATCTCGGCGCTTACTCGCAGAGCGTGATGCTGCTGGCGAGGGAGTACGGACTTTCGACGATCCCTGCGATCACTTCGGTTTCCTACCCCGCAATTGTGCGCAGGGAGCTGAGTATTCCCGATAGTATAAATATCGCAATAGGCATCCCCATCGGTTATGCAGACGACAGCCACAAGATCAACAATTTCAACAGCGCAAGAAGCCCGCTGTCCGAAACGGTTTTTTACTGCGGCTGATTTGTAACGCTTTTTGGGCGCACGGCAGACCGCAGCCGGCGTTCAAATTGCATTAAGCACGGCGTTCAAATTGCATTAAGCAAAAACTATTGACATCTATATTGCGTCTGTTGTAAGATATGCTTTGCCGGACGATTAGCTCAGCTGGTAGAGCATCCGCTTGACGTGCGGAGGGTCAGCGGTTCAAGTCCGTTATCGTCCACCATCAATAAGTCAAGCCTGCGCTAAAAAAAGTTTTAGCGCAGGCTTGGACTTATTCACGAGGTATTGTTATCCCATGCAATAATGATTGATGGCGTCGCGCAGAAACTTAGCACACCCCGGAGCCAGCTTGTCGTAGTTTGCCCGGAACCGTTCATCGGCGACGTACATCTCGCCTAAACCTTTATGATACTCTTTGCTGTACTTGGGATAAAAGATGCACAACCACTGCCTATGCAAGTCGCAGGCTTCTTGCGCCAACTCCCCGGCAGGGTCGCCGGTATCGAACGCAGCTTTGGAATGAATCCCCCGGTCTGCACTGCGGGTTCGCGCTTCGCTATCGCTTGCGCTTACCTCGCGTTTGACAACGTCACCCTCCCTTTTTCTGCCACTGGCAGCGGTCGGGCTCCGTTCCCTGCGGCAAGGTTTTGGCTTCGCCAAAACGCTTGTGGCGCCGGACCCCCGGCGGGCAACGGTTTGAGGCACTTGCCTCAGGCCGTTTTGGTTTGCCCGAAAGAGCAATTATCAAGCTGAATGTTGAAATGCGAAAGGTCGATATTGAAGTCTATGTGGGTCATAATCCTTACCAACATCAACGCGGTTTATCATATTGGCGGCAATCATCTCTTCGCCGACCATTCAGCACTATCATACAACTCAGTCCATGAAATAACTTCATCATACTTCGCTTGTATTTCGGCTGTCCTATGAATACTGGCGTCCAAATCCCTCTTTGCCGCATCACGGACAGCCATGATCTCGGAAAACCTTGTTTCCGCATTTGCGGCTCCGGCCTTTTTTCGTGTTACTATTGCTTTAGCGTAGATATGTCAGATGCAACTATCGGTGTGTTGAGCCGATTCTGGATTTTATCCCAATGTTTTTTGCTCACAATATCCACTTTTTCATTTTCTCCAAATACCTTTTTACATCTATCGACATATGTTAAAAAATTACCTCTGTTTTTGCCTTTCGCACTCTTACCTAGGTGGGTATAGTTCTTATACAGCGTGTAATAATCAGCTCTTTTGTCAATTATGCCATATTTGCGCAGACGCGCGCTGTCTACCCTGCGATAAGCTCTGTAGTAGTATTTCGAAATTGTTTTTTCTCTAATAGATATGCGCTCTCCATCAAATGCAAATCCCAGGTATTCAAGTTCATTTTTTGAATTTGCTATTGTCGGAAATAAACAAGAGTTGCAGTTAAGTATCTTCAAATCTTCGTAACTGAAAACCTTAGTTTTCTTTTCCTGCAACACTATTCTGGGTGTGGACTTAATAATGCTGTCGATTTTTTGCCAAATCTCATTCAAGTCAATTGTGCTTGGTATCACTATAATGAAATCGTCGCTGTAACGCCTGTACAGACCTTTCGCAGAAGATAAAAGGTTATTCATCTGTTTGTCGAAGCACAACATATATAGATTCGAGAGAAACGCACTAATAGGCGTTCCTTGAGGTATTCCATATCTGTGCCTATTCTTTTTCAGGCAAGTGCTTTTATTCTCTCGGAATACTGCAATAGGCAGGACAGTAGGTAGTTTATTTATCTCTTGAAACTTTTTTAGATCGTTAAGTTTCGTCAAGTCGTCGAATTCAAACCACGAATACTGCATAACGCTTTTTAGTACGGCCCAATAATCGTCACGGAGCCTTTCGACTTCAAGCAAATCGCATAGCATTTTCTTAAGGTGCGCATGTTCTAAATTGTCGAAGAACCCGGTAAAGTCTCCCACTATTATATAGCACGATTCCACTTTCCTGATGAAATCGATCGCTTCTTTTGCAAAATGGGCGTTGAACTTTCCAGGTTTGTTGTTCCTATATGCTACTACGCAGTTGTTGGTACCATCCTTAACTACTCGCTTGTTATAATGGCTGTTCAACGAATTTGAATACCATTGGTACATAAACGCGTCTTTGTGGGAAACATAGAACAAATCTCGAGGTTTCTTTTTCTCGCGTCCGTTAGTTTTAGAATATCGTACATCTTCTTTCGTAAAGTGTATTAGGGGCATAAATGCATGATGCGCTACACTCTCAGGTGATTTTACATACGCTTCGAATGTGTCGGCTCTAACCCGCTTGTCGAAATGTGCATAGCCCTTTTCTTTTAGTACAGGTTTGCTATTCATATTAATCCCTTGAAACAGATACTCCCCACATCATTACACCGCCAGTACATGTAAGATATATGTGGGGAATACATAATTTGTCTTGCTCCTAATCATCATTCAAATTAAGAACAATCTGGCATTTTTGCTCCCGATTACTCTGTTTAACCGAGTATGATATAATTGGATGGGAGCGAGAAATGAAGCATACAATCATCAATGTGATAATTATATCATCATTTGCGTGTGCGCTCGTCAGCCACTGGGTAACTTGGCAAGAAGTTCTTCGAACAATCTTGTATTTGCTATCAGTATTGACAAGTGCAACTTAATACCCTTATAGCTTTACCATAAGGCGAGGTGTTTTAGCACTCTGTGCTTCACACTGCTAACATTGTACAATAACAACAACCTATGTCAATAGAAATATCCAATATAATTCTAAATAATGTGTTTTTTTCAGGCTTTTTCCCATTTTCATACAAAATGCTGTTTTTGTATAATGAGCAATAGTATTTACTTTGTTGGCCATATATGTTATATTCTCTTTGTAATAGCAACGAAAAAGTTGGGCCAGGGTCGAGGGGCTGAGTATATTATGTATAGCAACGAAGAGATAATGGAGTTTGTGAGCCTTGTAGCAGAGGTCGTAGAACCTGACAGGATCATCCTGTTCGGGTCTTATGCATATGGTGTACCTACTGATAAAAGTGATATTGATCTGTTAGTCATCAAGAACGGTAAAGATTTTACGATAAACGATGAAACAGAATATGCAGTTGCGATACATAGGGCAAGAATGCGCCGTCAGATTAAGCCAAGATATGATGTATTCTTTGGCACGGATGATCAGATTATCGAAATTGCATCAAGGGGCGGTTCCTATGTAGATGCGTTGCAAAGAGGAAAGGTAGTGTATGAGCGGTTATGATATAGGCCCTAAAGCTGTTCTATTTCTTAGAGCATACTGAGATATATGGACAGCGAATCGCACATGGTAATGTGGAGGTAGATTATGAAAACGACGCGCATAACACACTGTACCGCTCTCTTGGTATCTTTGGTCATGGCCATAATAATATTGGCAGCTTGCGGGGAAAGACCCGCGCAATCATCAGAATCAACACTTAGGAGTACACTAGACTCACTGTTAGAGCGTTCGACTGATTCATCTGCGGAGACTGAGCCGGCGTTGTCTTCTGAAACAGCATCGGTACAAGAAACACCAACAGAGCCGTCACCAACGGAGCCGTCGCCAGCAGAGCCGTCTCCAACAGAGCCGTCACCAACTGCTCAATATACAGTGATTGTGGAACCAAAATATGACGAAGTCAGGGATTTCTCCGAGGGCATGGCGGTTGTTTGGCTCAACGGCAAAATGGGATTTTTCGACAAGGACGGAAAAGAGTCTGTGCCACTGAAGTATGATGGTGCATGGAGCTTTTCCGATGGCATGGCGGTTGTTGTGCTAAACGACAAATATGGATTCATCGACAAGAGCGGCAATGAGGTTGTGCCGCCGAAATATGATGTTGTGTGGTATTTCTCCGAGGGAATGGCGCTTGTTAAGCTAAACGATAAATGTGGACTCATCGACAAGAGCGGCAATGAGATTGTGCCGCTGGTGTATGATGATGCGGCTCGTTTCTCCGAAGGAATGGTGGCAGTCGAGCAAAACGGCAAATGGGGCCTTATCTCCTATAAATAACTACAAAGGAATTTTGGAACAATGAAAAAGATAATAAGCTTCATTATTATCGCAGCGCTTTCACTTTCACTCTGTTCATTCGCTAGCGCTGCAACTGAAGAACCCTCTTATCAATTAACAACCACGCGTGAAGCGCGTGCAGAAGAAATAAGACGAACATTGTGGAAATACAGCCCTGACGGCAAATACATAATAGAAAATCAGGCTATGGCGCAATCAAAAACGCCAAATCAAGTAATAGCAAAATGGTTTGGTGGATGGACATATTCTGATGGCACACCGGTGCCGTTTGAGGATACTTCATACTTTGGAGATATGGATACTGCAGTCCATGAAGAATACCATGGTTTCCAGTTTGATAAAGGTAATGTAGGCACTTATTTACGCGACGGTGTTAAGAGCAAATATAACTATTATTCTAATGCTGCAATAAAAACAGAGGCAGCCACCTCAAGAATACCTGAACACTTGCGTACGTTTAGATGGAACACGTATGTTTCGCCTGGCGCTATGCCCGATTCAAATAGGGACGGTGTATATGGATTACTTGACGAGTTAAGCGCTTATTATTACGGTTGTAAAGTGGGTACTGATTGTACTGATTATATCTTAGCGTTCATTGCAAAGAATAACGATACTAGAATCATTGAAAACATGATTCGGGGCAGTATTAATTCTAGTTATGGTAACATACTTGCTTTCTATGAATTTACATACTGGACTATAGAATACCTTTTATATGTTAGCGAACATCATCCTGGCGAGTACTCTGCTATTATTGCTAATGATAGTTACCGGAGTGCATTTACATATTTTTATGATAAATTCGTTGAAATGGAAAAGGAGACACTACCAAATAGTCTGACTAAAATACGTGATAATACAAGTGCGTTTAACAATCGATATAACTATTTACGTGATTACCACTATACAGAAATTGATCTTCTTAATGCTGAGTTACAAAAACCTGAGTATTTCAATATGTTAAATAAGTTATTGACCCACGAAATCGAGCAAGCATCTAAACCTTCGGAGTGGGCAGAACCAGAAACTAATACTGCTATTGCGTTAGGGCTAATCCCTGATACAATAAGCAACGCCGGATGGCAAAAACCAGCTACGCGTCAAGCTGCAGCTGAAGCTATAATTCTTCTTATTGAAAAAGTTACGGGTGAAACTATTCAGCAAATATCGGAAAAACACGAATGGGATTTATCCAGGAATCAGTTTTCTGATACTGATAGTCGAGCCGTAACATTTTTGAAGTATGCCGGAATATCGAATGGTATGGGTAATAATCAATATGACCCGCAAGGCCAATATACGCGTATTCAACTAGTTGTAATGATAGGGCGTGCTTCAGAAGTTTTCTTTGGTGCAATAATGGGAGGTGATAATCCTTTCACAGATGTTCCAGATTGGGCCGCCGACTATATCGGGTATGCAGTGATCTCTGGAATAGCACAAGGCGTAGGTGATGGTTCTTTCGACTCAAATGGCGTATTGCAGAATCAACATGTTGCTGTTTTTTTAAGTAGAGTACACATATTATGGAGTACGCTCTAAAATCAGGTTTAGCTCCGGCTGTAACCACGGAAGAAGTCGATGAACTGCTGATGTGTTACAATATTAGACTGATATAGTATCCAAAAACATACAAGGGGGGGCTATGGTCATTTAAAACCATAGCCTCCTTTATTGATGCGTCTGCAGGGTGTTTTCAGTACTCTACATGCACTAAATTGACTTTGCCAGCTTCTTATATTTTCTATTGATCATGGATATACACTTATTATACTCATTTAATTGTGGCTGCCATTTCGTATTAAACTCTCTACGCATGCGCTCTATATCTTCTTCTACAGAATCGTTTTCCCCTAACATGTCTTTATATCTCTCTTTGACTATTGATACTTCATCTCGCATACTGCGTCTCAGCTCATCTGCCCTCTTCTCCCTCTCTTTTCGTTCCTCAAGCATTGCGAGAAAATCGATTTTTTCGTCCATGTTATACCTACCTTTCATTGTTTCGTCACCGACTGTCAATAGCATTTGCACGGGCTGACACATGTGACGCTTTCATACATCGGACTACCTGAGTATAATATTATCATAAAATAGCAATATTGTCAATATGGTGGATGATTAATTTCCATACTGTAATTAGACTACACAGCTGTTCTATTATCATGGTGATATCTGCAATAATAGCGACCTTAGAGTATAATATTAGTAGGCAAAGCGCTAACTGCTACACAGGCAAGAAAATAAATACACCATTACGAAAGGCAACCGGAATGAACGCCCTTCCCCGCGCTGGGCGATCATGGAGGGCGGCAGCAGGCAGACAAAAAGGTAGCCGCTTCCACAGCAGTAGACCGCGCCTGAGCGAGCAGAAGCGCAAAACGCTAGCCCTTCGTCCCCGCCGCAGCGGCATTTAATACCGTCCGCTGCGCGGACACCATGACCGGATAGACGGGAGAAGAAAAGGGAAGAAGCAAAAAGCCTCTTCCCAAACACACCAATCTCGAATAAGATGTAGTTGACAAGACAAACATCGAAAGAGGTGGCGTGTTTATGAAAAACATAACAGAAGGGCATCCAGATTTCAAGAGCTTTGAGAGAGAATTATTCGAGTTGATGTGCCGGATAGCGTGCGGATTGGCACAGCAATACCTTGAGTGGCGTGACATTGCAGTCATGGCGCTGCGGGACAGGGCGCGGTACCGCATCGTCGACAAGGGCCGGGCGACGACGATCAAGACATTGTTCGGCGAGGTGAGCTACAGCCGACGCTACTATTACGACAACGAGGCCTGCAGGTATGTGTTTTTGCTGGACGAGGACATGGGCATCAGCAACGGATTCGGCCTTGTCAGCGATAACCTGGCGGAGCAGATCGTCAACGAGTGCGCGGACAAGTCTTTCCGCAAGGCGGCAGCCAGCATCAGCGGACTCACAGGCCAGAGCATCAGCGCTATGGGGGCATGGAACGTCTTGCAGCAGTACGGCAAGATGGTTGAGGGGCAGGTAGCCCGCCTGTCAGAACTTGACGAGTGCGGCTGTGCGGGGCATTTGGGCGGCATCCGCAGCCGCGTCCTCTTCGAAGAGTATGACGACGTCTGGATAAGCCGCCAAAGGGAGCGGCGGAGGGCGCCCGGCACAGCAGCGGAGGGCGCAAAGAAGATAGGCCCAAAGCTGGGCAAGCTGCCCATGCACGTTGGCGTAGCGTATACGGGGTGGCGTCAGCAAAAGGACGGCCGATACAGCACAGCAGACAAGATAGCGTACGCTTCGTTTGGCAAGACGTCCGTATTCAGGGAAACGATTGGGACATTGCTGAACCAGCGTTTCGATATGGACGGCGTTGAGCGCAGGATCACAAATGGCGACGGCGAGTCGTGGATCAGGACGGCGGCAGAAGAGAACGACTCAATCTTGCAGCTAGACCCATTCCACAGGAGCAAGGCGATCATAAAGGCGGTCAGCGACAAGGGCGACAGGGGCTTCCTGTTCGATGCGATCGGCAAGAAAGATGTTGACACGGTCTTAGCGACCATATGCGAGCTGGCCATGGATGCCCAGGACGAATCCGAACAGAAAAAACTCAGCAAGCTATATGGCTACTTTTACAGCAACAGAGACAGCATACTGACGTGGCAGGAGCGCGGCATAAAGCTCCCGGCCCCTCCCGCCGGCGTCTCTTACCGGGAGATGGGCGTCCAGGAATCGAACAACTGCCTGATAACGCAGCGCATGAAAAACCGCAGGGGGAGCTGGTCGGAGAACGGTGCCAACAATATGGGCAGGATACTGTGCTTCCGCAGCACCATCGGCCTTGAAGCTATTCTGGGATCCTTGCCGGAGCCGGAGCCTGTAGAGATATTTGCGGAGCCGCTGTCGGCAGCCAAGGCGCCGCTGCACGACGGCAGGGGCTACGGGGCCGACTGGCTGTACGCGCCGATGCCGTTTGAAGAGGCATTCAAGACACATGGGCGTGAAGCAATCAGGAATATCCTGAGGATGAAGCCGCCCTCCGGCCTGTCCTTCATTTAAGGCGGTGGATTGTATGGGAGCCGCCAAGGATCAAGCCAACGCCCGCCAAGCCGTAAAACTCACGCAGGTGAAGGTCTCAGTCGACCACCGGACAGCGGCAGCCTTCAAGCAAGCGTGCGCCGCATCGAACGTGTCAATGGCGGCCGTACTCTCCAGGTTCATGGCCGATTACTCCAACGGCACGGTAAAGAGCAAGGCCGCGCCCGGCTACGAGACGAGGCGCAAACGCCGGGCGGCCGTAAAAGGGATCATCAACGACCTTGAACGACTCAAGGCTGCGGAAGAGCGCCTGATAGACAACGCGCCAGAGAACCTGCGGGACGCGCTCGTATATGAAACCGCCGAGCAGTACATATCCGCGTATGAGGACATCATTGACCAGTTGGGGGAGATGGTACCATAAATGTCGACCCGGATTTCGGCACATTTAAGAGCTCAGTGCCGCAGACTGGCAAAACCAACAAAACATCGTTTCGAGATTTGGTGAATATTGTGCCTACTTTTACTTGACAGCCTCGTTTGCAAATTCGTTATTGAAAAAATCAGTTTTTCGTGTTACAATTAGGTTTGCGATAAGGGGGATAATGGTCTATGAGGAAGCAAAAAATATATTTGGAAACCACCCTGTTCAATTTCTATTTTGACGAGGACAGGGGCTTCGCGCATGACAGCACCCTCGCCCTGTTCAAAGAAATTGCGGCGGGTAAATATGAAGCGTTCACATCGCGCTTTGTCATTGATGAATTGAACAACGCACCCGAAACCAAACGCGATAAAATGTTGAGCCTTATCTTGGAACACGGCATCCTCGTTCTTGAAACCGATGACGAAGCCGTGAGGATAGCAAACCTCTATATTGAGGAAAAGATTATCCCGCAAAAATACAGGACAGACGGCTTGCATATCGCCATCGCCACGGTGAACGAATTGGATATGATAATCAGCATGAACTTTCAACATATAGTCAAACGCAAAACGAAAATCGGGACAGGAAATATAAACGCTTTGAACGGCTACCGTGCCGTGGAAATATACTCACCGATGGAGGTTGTTGAAGATGAAGACGATTAGCCCTATAGAGCAAGAGGTCAATCAAATCCGCATTGGGATTTACGAGAAAACCAAGGACATGACCCCTTCACAACTTACGGAATATTACAAGCAAAATACGGAAGCTACGATACAAAAATATGGTCTAAAGGTCGTTGCAAACGCGCAAGAGAATAAAATCCAGCCTTGACGCGGAAATACCACAACAAAACTGGAATCAGTAAGGAGAAAACAAAAATGCAAACTAAAAAGAAAAAAGTATTATCCCTGCTGTTGACGCTGGTGATGGTATTCGGTCTGTTCGCCACAATGCCGGATATGATGGGTATGGCTGCGGAACCGGACGATTCCGGTACCAATGTGTCATATGGTGCAACCGTTGAATTTGGCGATGACAGGGTAATCGTAAAGACCAATCCCAATTACCGGCCGCCGCTCGGGATACTCTCAAGCGACCCTTACGGAGGCCTTGAGATTGAAGAAAGCGTCAGGCTTGATATGCCGAAAAAAGGCGGCGGTATGCAAGCGGAGTCTGTAGAGTCGCAGATTATTCTGTTGATATTGAAAGACAAGGGACGCGACGCGGTCACAAATGCGGTTAACCATTTAAACAGCCTGCCCAATATTGAGCGCGCAGAACCGGACTACATAATTCATGCCAGCGGCGTTCCCAATGACCCCTATTACCCGGATCTGTGGGGTATGGATAGAATCAACGCGCCTGCGGTTTGGGATTTGAATATCGATTGCTCTGGTATTGTTGTAGCCGTAGTCGATTCCGGTGTGGATTATACCCATCCGGGCCTGGCCGCAAATATATGCGTAAGCCCCAATCCCGGTCAGAGCGGATTTGCAAATGATATACGCGGTTGGAATTTTGTCAGCAACGACAATAATGTCATGGACGACAACGGGCACGGAACCCATGTCGCCGGAATCATCGCCGCTACGCCCACCATAAGCCCAAACGGAGAAATATCCGGCGTCGCGCCGCAGGCGAATCTTTTGGTGGTCAAAGCCAATATGCCCACAAAACCCGAGTCCTTTTCCACCGACGCGGTGCTTCGCGGCGTCTTATACGCGGTGGCTAACGGCGCGGACGTCATCAACCTCAGTCTCGGCGTAGCCTATTCGGCGGGAGAGCTTAAAATCGAGCACGATGTGTTTGCCTACGCCTTAAGCGAAGGCGTCACCGTAGTCTGCGCAGCCGGAAA
>Ga0082212_10000603_pt1 | contig 52184 bp, 55 predicted proteins | sample TergutNt197P3_FD_71548 | JGI IMG/M metagenome (GOLD analysis project Ga0082212, IMG submission 71548) | Neocapritermes taracua P3 segment gut microbial communities from Petit-Saut dam, French Guiana - Nt197 P3 | ecosystem: Host-associated > Arthropoda: Insects > Digestive system > Gut ...
CAGTATCCCACTGGCGGTGTTGAACACTCTTGATCCAGCCCAATTGAGCTGGGGTGTACCGGGGATGCGTGAAGAACTGGCCACTGAACTCATTCGCAGTCTTCCGAAATCGACTCGTACCCGATTCGTACCTGCCAAAGATTGGGCCGTGAAAGCTTTGGGATGGTTGAACGCCAACAATCCGAACTATTCCCGTCCTTTTGAACTGGAGCTTTCTCGCGCACTCGAAGCACTCTCAGATGGGCCGGTCGGTGGTTGGAATGCGGACGCATTGCCCGCGCATTGCCGGATGGGTTTCCAGGTTACTGGTGGTGAGGAAATGGAGTTTGGTCGGGACCTCGCCGAACTTCAATCACGCCATGGTGAAGCAGGTCACGCTGTGCTGCAATCCTCGAATCCTCGAGAGCAGAAATCTGGTACTTCCTGGGTCTTCGGGGAGATTCCTGAGTCAGTCAATGTCGATCATCATTCTATGGTGGTCACGGGCTACCCCTATCTCAGTGATGACAAGACAAGGGTCTCGGAGTCTTTGGAGACCTCCCTCAACAAGGCTCAGTCTTTCCATCGCTCAGGAATGGTACGCCTGGTGTGTTTGGCGTTGCCTGAACCCCACAAGTGGGTGGTCTCCCATTTGTCGAATGCAGAGAAGGTGGCATTAGGGTCAAATCCTTATCCCTCGGTCCCTGATCTGCTCGCTGATGCACGCTTCGCAGCAGTGGCAGGGTTGTGCAGGGATCATGACACCTGGGCAGTACGAGGTGAGGGAGCCTTCCAGAATCTCGTGTCCGCAGTACGCCCCGACCAGGTGGAGGCCACATTCGAGTTGGTCAAACTCGCAGCTGAGGTGCTGAGTCTAGAATCATCTATCAGGTTGAGTCTCATCAAACTCGATCAGGATTCTGCTCTCGGCAGCGATGTCACGTCTCAGGTTGATCACCTGGTTGGTGAGGGTTTCTTGTCGGCGACTCCTCAACCGTGGTTGAATCGCTTACCCATCTGGTTGAAGGCAGCCCAGATGAGATTGTCTGCGGCCATCACTGATCCAGCTAAAGACCAGCAACGAATGGCAGAGCTCCAGCCGGTTCTGGATGCGTACAACGAACTCCTCGACGAGGGCCAAGATGTCACCGATGAGATGAGACGCATCTCGTACCTCATTGAAGAGTTCCGCATCCAACTGTTCGCCCAAAGCCTGGGTACAGCTGAGAAGGTTTCCACCAAACGTATCCTGGCGGTCATCAATGCTCTTCGGTGATCCTGGGGGCTTAGGACCCCGCTGCTAAAGCGAAGGGGAGCACACTGGTTGCTCCCGCCTGTCGCAACAACCGAGCAGTGATAGTCATCGTCCAGCGGGTATCAATGTAATCGTCAATGAGCAGGACTGGCCCGGCCAAGGTTGACAACCTCTCGGCCACGGCAACCGGTACAAGGAAACGATCCCAGATGTCGCGGACCCGATAGGCGCTGTTGAATGATCGGGTACAGATGGTAGCTCCAGGTGTGAGTTCGAGTGGTCCGAGGTTCTCTAAACGCCCTGCCGTACTAATACTGGAGGCTAGTGATTCCACGAGCTGTGGTCGTGACACACTGGGTATCCACACGACAGCTTCGGGGCGAGCAGACCAGGGCCAGTCGCGCAATGCAGTGAAAGATGCCTGCACAAGATTGTCGGGCACCACTGTGTCCCTGGGGTTGCCGCTGTCGTCTGCGGCGAAAAGCTCCCTCAAAACCCCACCCCAACCCAGGTCGGTGAGGCGGGCAAGGACGCGACCTTCTTCCGCAGTTTCAACCTCATTGATTCCTCCTGTCAAGGGTACCCCGAGGCGATCCATGTGAGTGGGCCATCGGTAGCGACAATCAATGGGCAAACCATGAGTGGATAGTGCTTGGTGGGCAGTGCTCGTGCTGTGTTCACTGATGGTGGTCGGATACCAAGGCCCAGCGCACACATCACAACGACCACATGGTTCGGAATGTGGGTCGTCGAGTGAGCTGGTCAGAAACTCCATTCGACAGGTGGTCAGGTTCTCGTACACCAGCATTGCCTGCTGCTCACTTTGCCGAGCTTGGGCCACACGCTCGTACCGGTCATCGTCGTACACCCATCGTTGGCCGGTGTAGCTCCATCCCTGCTGTGTACGTTCGACGCTGCCATCGACAGCGAGGACTTTCAGCAGTAATTCCAGTCGACCGCGTTTGATATTAACTCGTGATTCTAGAGCGGGTTGTGACAGTGGACCGTCTGCTTCGGCGAGGGCCCGCAAGACCTGGTCGGCGATCTCGGGGGAGGGCATGGAACTGGTGGCAAAGTACTCCCAAATCTCGGGGTCTTCTTGGTCGGGCATGAGGAGAACATCAGCGGAGTCGGTGGCGCGACCGGCTCGCCCGACCTGCTGGTAGTAGGCCACGGGCGAACTTGGCGCACCCAGGTGGATGATGAACCCCAGGTCGGGTTTGTCGAAACCCATACCGAGAGCTGAGGTAGCGGCAAGAGCCTTGACACTGTTGGCTTTGAGGGCAGCTTCTGCAGCTTGTCGATCAGCGTCGTCCGTACGCCCGGTGTAGGGAAGAACCTTGTGGCCGACATCACTGAGGAACGACGCAGTGTCTTCGGCGGCCGCCACAGTGAGGCAGTAGATGATGCCACTACCGGGGAGTTCGTCAAGGTGCTCAGCTAACCAAGCGAGTCGTCCGGAGTGGTCGGGCAACTCAAGTACGCCCAGGCGAAGAGAGTCGCGGGCTAACGGACCTCGAATGGTCGTCACCTCGTAGAGTCCCCCACCGATCTGCTCTTCGACATCGGTGATGACGCGGGAATTTGCTGTTGCCGTTGTCGCTAGTACGGGTGTTTGTTCCGGGAGTTCGGCAAGCAGGTTGCGTATGCGTCGATAGTCGGGGCGGAAATCGTGGCCCCAATCGCTGATGCAATGAGCTTCGTCGATGACAACCAATCCAACAGAGTTCACAAGGTGAGGAAGTTGTTTCTCTCGAAATTTGGGATTAACCAAACGTTCGGGGGAGATCAGCAGGACGTCCACTGTGTTCGCAGCAATGTCTTTTTCAATGCCAGTCCACTCAGTCAGATTGGAGGAGTTGATGGTTACTCCACGTACCCCTGCTCGTTTGGCTGCCTCAACTTGGTCACGCATCAAAGCCAGCAAAGGGGAGACGATCAGGGCCGGCCCACAACCAAGTCGTCGCCGCAGGAGACTAGCAATGAAATACACCGCTGATTTTCCCCACCCGGTTTTCTGAACAACAAGGACACGGTGTTTCCCCACCACCAGTGCTTCGATGGCTTCCCATTGCCCTTGATGAAATTCCGCATCCTCACGTCCGGTGAGTTGGCGCAGTATCTCCAGGGCGTCGTTTTTCAGGTCTGCTGTCATGGTGTTCCCCTCTTGTTGGTTTCTAGGATACGAGTGGGCTCTGACATTTCTGATCTACCGAAGTCCCCAGCAACGCTGTAGTAGTCCACGTGTCAAAATCTTGACATTCTGGCAAGATATCGGCCAATCAGTTAGGTTCTTGTAGAAAACACCTAGTAAACACTTTATGTTCGCTTGGTGAGCCTAGCGACCCTGGCATCGATGTCTGCCCGTAGACGCCCAAGCTTGTTGAGGTCGACACTGGGTACTTTGCGCACATCTAAGGGCAGTGTGATTTTCCCATTAGCCGAAATCGTTGCGACGTCCATGGCGACTACTTGAATTTCTTGAGAATCTTAAGAACTACAATGCCAGACGGATTCTGTCACTGGCATACATAACAGCAGAGAAGACCGAGTCTTACCTTGGGGTTGGGTGGGCTATAACTCCAGACCTGGGTACAAAGGATTAGCATCCAGTAGTTCACCAGCACGGTTTTTCACGCGGTCAGCGACACCATCGGCGATGACGTACTTGGCTTTCGAGGGGCCCTTGGGTGTTGAGGTGGGGGTGGTGTTCTTCAACACCTCGGTGATCAGATCGGCGACCACATCGAAGTCGGATTCGGTGAAGCCACGACTCGTCAGAGCTGGGGTTCCGATGCGTACCCCGGAGGTGTACCAGGCACCATTCGGATCGCGGGGGACCGAGTTACGGTTGGTGACCACACCCGAATCCAGCAGGGCCGATTCTGCCTGGCGACCAGTCAAACCGAAACTCGACACATCCAACAACACCAGATGGTTGTCTGTACCATCGGAGACCAGGTTCACTCCGCGCTTCAGCAATCCCTCAGCGAGGGCCTTCGCATTGGTCGCCACCTGGGCCGCATAGGTCTGGAAGTCGGCAGTACGCGCCTCAGCGAACGCCAATGCCTTAGCAGCCATGACGTGGCTGAGTGGCCCACCCAACACCATGGGGCAGCCCTTATCCACCGACTCAGCGTACTCCTTGGTGGCGAGCACGAAACCACCGCGCGGGCCACGCAGAGACTTGTGTGTCGTCGAAGCCACAATATGAGCGTACGGGATCGGGTTCTCTTCACCAGTGAACACCTTGCCAGCCACGAGCCCAGCAAAGTGAGCCATGTCCACGAACAAGGTGGCACCCACTTCATCGGCGATCTCCCTCATGAGGGCAAAATTCACCCGGCGAGGATAAGCGGAATACCCAGCCACAATGATCAGCGGTTTGAACTCTTTCGCTGACGCCCGCAAGGCGTCATAATCAATCAGACCAGTGTCCGCATGGGTGCCATAGGAGTGTTGCTGAAACATCTTGCCCGAGATATTGTGGCGGAACCCATGGGTGAGATGCCCGCCCGCATCCAAACTCATTCCCATCACCTTCTGAGCATTGAACTCGTGGCGAAGATCCTCCCAATCCGATTCGCTCAAATCATTGACCGTTTTAGCACCCAAGCGATCCAGGGTCGGCGATTCGATACGTTTGTGCAGGATTGACCAGTACGCCACGAGGTTCGCATCAATGCCTGAGTGTGGTTGTACGTATGCGTACTCGGCTCCGAACAACTCCCGTGCATGCTCAGCAGCTACTGCCTCCACGGTGTCCACGTTCTGACATCCCGCATAGAAGCGGTGCCCAACCGTACCCTCAGCGTACTTATCGGACATCCACGTACCCATGGCCATGAGAACCGGCAGCGATGCATAGTTCTCAGAAGCGATCAGCTTCAAGGATTCACGCTGATCGGTGAGCTCACTACGGATCGCCTCAGCGATGCGAGGTTCAACACCCCCGACGACGTCAAGGATCTGGGAATACAGGGCGGAAGCGGTAGGCGGTGTGGGCACAGCGACTCCTAGGGTAGGTGGACCGCACTACTCTATCGGTTTGAGGGTTCAGTCTTGAACGGTTGACGACTGGTGGATTCCCCGACTTCGCGCGGAATGACAGGATCAGGGTGCTCCGCAGAATGACCAGATATCAATTAGCCCTTCTTGATGAATGTGAACGGTTTGCCCATGGGGACGACTGTACGCCCGAAGAAGTTGTTCAAGAAGATTCCGCCACACGCATAGAAGCTGAGCAGTGAAATCAACAGCTCAGACCATCCAGCCAAGGGTGCGAAGATGTTTGTGGCTAAACCCAGTGTCGCTAGAGTCAGAGAGAGCAATAAGACATCAATCAAGACCAGAATCGCTGCAAACACTTTCGATACATGGAACGCCGCCACAGTAATAAATAGCGAGAAAATGAAATACCCAAGGAAGCCAAAACCCATCTGTTTGATGTCGGCTCCTGCCATCCCAAACCATCCCAGTTTGATCATCCAACTGATAGCCACTGCGAGCCAGAACAACCCGTAGGATCCGAGTACGATCGCACCAAAGTAATTGTTGTTCTTGAAATCGGCAGTCGATGCCCAAATCTGCGCAATCGCACCGAGCATGATTGCCCATGGGATGATGTATCCCTCACCGGAGGTCCAACCGAGTTTGGCGGACGAGGCGACCATGGTCACCATGGCCAATCCAAAAACACCGAGCGCGGTGGGGTCACTTAAACGAGATTGAATTTTCGTGACGACATTGTTGTCTGCCATGATTCGGCCTTTCATCGGTGAGGACCGCTTCCCGGGTAGGGTAGCTGTTTCCATCACTGGGTTATCCTTAGCCGACTCCCGGCCAAGTGCGACTAGGTTACCGGCTGATCGATGTTGTTCACAAGGGTTAATCCACCTGGTGGACATACACACTAGGAGCGTATGACCAGCAAAGACGACGGGGGATTGAGCGCAGCTAAAGCAGCAAAACTGTTGAGGAACATGCCCGTGACCATCTGCCAGATGATTTCCTCATCTTTGGTTCCTGCTCGTTTCTGGACCTTGCTCTTGGGAAGGATGGAGACCAGAGCCTCAGCTGTGGGACGGTAACTCCAGGCATCAACATGGAACATGTGAGAACCCAAATCCTCGAAGAGAAGATCGCGAGACAGGGTATAGTCCTGGCGGAAACTAATGTCGGCACCGATCCCAAGGTGTGGACCGCCATAGAAACCCACCACGCCCCCGGCGTTTTCAACCGCAGCGAGGCGTGCATTGGGGTCTTCGCCAAAAGCATCACAATGATTGTCGTCATTGACCCGAGTGACTGCTTCTACTCTCTGGGAGAGTTCAGCCACCTTCGCCATGGTGTCGTCAGAATCGTTGTACCCGAAGAATCTCAGCGTCTCCTCAAAGACCTTGGGCAACGTACCTCCACACAGGGCGATCTTGTCGTTGAAGGCACATCCGGTAGCTACGCCACGGGCATGGTCTTCGTCAATATGGGCATACACTGGCAGGCCATTGTCCGCCATGATGGAAAAGAAATTCTCCGCAGTCAAGGTCTCACGGTCGTACGCTGGTGTTACTGCTCGAGCAGCGTAGAGCAAGCCGAAACCGCCACCACCAACATTGGGCCGGAAAGGATCCTGGCCAGGGGGACGCAAGCGATCATCCATGCATGTGGCAGCAACATCACCAGCCGAGTGAACATCACAAGCACCGTCGGTGAGAGCTTCTGCCACGCGGCTATGCAGGTCAAGATCGATCTCCCAATCTTCTGGATGGACCGCCAACCCGAGAGTCCCAAAAGTGGTGATGAGTTTCCTGGTGGGATCAAACCCTAGAGCTTGGTTCGGCATAGCTTCCTCCTTGAATAGTCTCCCTCGTCGAAGAGACTAAACCATGTTTGGGGTTTTTGGGGAGTCCCTGTTCCAGAGCGTGAGACAGGGATTTGGATGAGTGCTCTGCGGGGTTGTGCAGAGCTTTCATCAGTTTCTATCCGAGGATCGCAGTTATGTACGATTCGCAGTCCACGGGCAACACGCCTCGAGTCTTAGACGAGGCTGTACCTTTCCTACAAGGGGGGAACTGGTCGTACATACCTCGACTTTTCGGATAAAAACTCGAGATTGCCTGGTACGGACGTGAGCGATGACCCGAAGGTAGCAGTCGCACTATAGAGATATGAAGCAGCGTGTCTATGAGATCCTCAAAGATCGCCCACACCTGGTAGCGGGGCGATTCTTCGGTATCGCAATGTCGATTCTTATCGTCATCAACATCGTCTTTGTCTTTATTGACACTCTCAACGACCAACCACCGTGGCTGACACGACTGTCATGGTGGGTCGAAGTGATTTCTGTCGCCATTTTCACAGTGGGGTACGGTGACGTCTATCCGCTCACCCTCTTAGGCAAGCTGCTCGCTGCCATCATCGCAGTACTCGGGGTTCTGCTGGTCGCTATTCCTACAGGGATTCTCAGTGCGGGTTTCATGACAGAGGCTGCCCATCAACGCCACGACGTCTCCCCACAAGAGACCCCAGACATGGAAGACCAAAGCGACCGGGTTACCCTTGATAGGGCTTCGACAGCTGGGGGTGACGAAAGTCCCCCAGAGTAAAATAGCTCTATGTTAGGCTGAAGACAAAGACCCGTTTCTCTTCTTTTCGAAAGGTCGAGACATCTGATGAGGGGGTACGTCACCTGTGAGCAAGAAGACGAAAACCACACCGATCTCGCATGTCTCCATGCAGGAGCTGAAAGTACGCGGTGAACTACCAGCAACCACAGAGGGACTCGCTGTTGAACTTGCTATGAGAGCAGGAGACCTGGTGGCTTCTTCTGGGGCAAGTGTTCAAGACACGTTGGTGATGATGCGAAAAATCTGCTCAGCTTATGGACTGGAGCGCGTACAACTCGATGTGACCTACCACCTGATTATGGCCTCTTACTACCCCGGTGATGGGCTGCCTCCCTTGACGGTTGCCCGAACCGTGTCACCGACGCTATCTAACCTCACAAAGGTTTGGGAGATTAATGAGTTGGTGACCAAGATCGAGCAGGGGATGGCTATCACGAAAGCCACCAAGAAGTTCGACAACATCAGGAAAAAGAAACCCCCGTACCACCCGATGGTTGCCGCCCTGGCCTCTGGTGGGATATCTATGAGCGTCCAGCTGTTCTACACTCTCGACATCAAAATCCTTATTTTGGCCTGGATCACTGGTTTCATTGTCAATCGTTTCAGTGCACTCCTGCGGGCGATGGGGCTTCCTGTTCTTTTCCAACAACTTTTTGGCGGATGGTTTGTCATCGCTATTGCAGCACTGTTCACCTTCCTCAATGATCACCCCAAGCTGGAGTTTTTCGGGTACGTCTCTCCGACAACTATTGCAGTGGGATGTATCTTCCAACTCGTGGTCGGCGCTCGGTTTGTTGCCGGGGTGCAAGATGCCATTGATGGGCACTATGTGACAGCTACAGCAAGAATCTTTGATGTGCTCATCATGACAGGTGGGCTCGTAGCTGGTCTTCTCACAGGGCTCGAACTTGCTCGACGTTTTGGTATTGCCGTCTACTTACGAACATCAGCGCTCACCCCTGGGGCACCCATTGAGCAGCTCGTTGCAGCAATGCTTACCGCAGTCTTGTGGGGCGTCGCAGCGTACTCCAATCTTCGTACCCTGATTGTCATCGCTTTTGTCACCTTGATCGCCCGAGCTACTTATCTCATTGTGCTTGCTTTCGATTCGAGCGTCCTGTCTTTCGATACTAGTATCGCTATGGCTTCGTTTACTGGGCCGATGGTTGCAGCTTTTGTTGCGACCATTATGGTACGAAGATTCTGGCAGGCCCCGACGTTCGGAGTCATCAATGCTATGGGTATTCCTTTTGTACCCGGAATGATGCTCTATCTCGGATTGCTACAAACTGTGGGAACCCATTCGGTGGAACCTGATCCCAATACCGGTCTGGCAACCTTGGGAATGGCAGCCATTGTGGCACTGGCAATATCGGCCGGAGCCTCACTGGGTGCCTTCCTGGGAAGGCCCTCAGTTGAGCGACGATTACTCTTCCCTCGTGCCTGGAATCAGATGCTCGGTAAAGAGGCAGAAGACTAAGTTGGTCACCGGCAAAGTGCATATTTAGCTCACAACCACTATGATGAAGACCTTGCCCGGCGAGGGGAGTATTCCCGTTATCGACGGTCCCTCCTCCTGGCATTGATCTAGTTACTTGAGGAGAGACATGGCAGAGATCGTTATTCAAGCTCAGGCTCGTGAAGAGTTCGGCAAGGGCGCTTCGCGTCGGTTGCGTCAAAATAAATTGATTCCCGCAGTGCTCTATGGCCACGGACTCGATCCTGTTCACCTGTCTCTTCCAGCACATGCCACCACGATGGCCCTGCGTACTGCTAACGCACTGTTGGATATTGAACTGACCGGTCGTGACAACCAACTGGCTCTGCCAAAGCAGATTCAACGCAACCCTGTTCGTGACACTATCACCCACGTCGATCTGATTGCGGTACGCCGCGGTGAAAAGGTTCAGGTGGAGATTCCACTGACTGTCACTGGTGAAGTACGTGGAGCAGCGGTCGTACTCCAGGATCAGAATACGATCACACTGGAAGTGGAGGCCACCTCCATTCCTGCCTTCATTGAGGTGAGTGTCGAAGGTGCCGAAGTGGGCTTGGTTATCCTTGCCCAAGACCTGGTACTTCCCGAGGGTGCTGGCTTCACTGGAGATCCCGAGTTGCTCATTTTGTCTGTCCAGGCCCCACAGGCCCAGGATCTTGGCGAAACTCCTGAAGAGGGCGTCGAAGGCGAAGAGGGCGTCGAAGGTGAAGAAGCTGCACCAGCCGAGGAAGAAGCCGAGGAATAAACCTTGGCGACCTGGCTCGTGGTTGGACTGGGGAACCCTGGTTCAACCTATGCACACAACCGTCATAACATTGGTGCGATGGTTGTCCAGGAGTTGGTCAAGCGGGGCTCTTCACCGTTGAAACCTCGTCGAATGCTCAAAGCAGAAACCGCAGAGGTACGCCTGGGCCCTGGAGGATTCGGTGTACCAAGCAACGATTCCCAAGCGGTTGTCCTTGCCACCACGCGTATGTACATGAATCTTTCTGGAATACCCACGCGCAACCTACTCGCTAGTCAAAAAATCAAACCCGATCACCTCATTGTCATCCATGATGAACTTGATCTTGATCTAGGTCAGCTCAGGGTTAAGTTTGGTGGCGGTGATAATGGTCACAATGGTCTGAAGTCTATTCGTGCCCAAGGTGGAACTGGGGAGTATTTTCGGGTACGAATAGGTGTCGGCCGACCCTCAGGGTGTATTGATGTTTCCAAGTGGGTTCTTACTGATTTCCGCAAAGATGAACGCGAACAGGTCAGTGACATGGTGACTCGTGGCGCAGATGCTGTGGAGTCGCTCATCAACGAGGGACTGGATGTCACGCAGGGAAAATTCAACTCCTGAGCCGTATTCGTCAGCTCCCTCGACCAGGTGAGAGGTCACCGACCCAGTAATCTATGAGTGTGCATGGATTAACTTCACTCATTGCCCAAGAACCGTCGATCCAGTGTGCTGTTGACGCCATGACGACCCAAGCCACAGGTGAAGTCATCTCTGTGGCTCATATTCGCCCTTTTCTCGTGGAGATGTGCTCCTGGCAACGCCCCGTACTGATCACTACCTCCACTTATCGCGAAGCTGAAACTATCACCACAGTGATGCAATCCCTGCTCACACCTGAAGCTGTGGCCTATTATCCTGCCTGGGAGACTCTTCCTCATGAACGTTTAAGTCCACGCTGTGAAACTGTGGGGCGCCGATTGGAGGTCCTGTCTCGCCTCGGTGGGGATGACTCCCTTCCACCGCCGCAGGTTATTGTTGCTCCAGTACGCAGTCTGCTTCAACCGCAAGTGGCTGGTCTCACTAACCTTCCACTCCTGAAGCTTCGTACCGGTGAGGACCACAGCATCAACAACCTGGCACGGGTGTTGGTTGAAGCCGGGTATCAGCGTACCGACCTCGTTATGCGCCGAGGAGAATTCGCAATACGTGGTGGAATCGTTGATCTCTTCACCCCAGTCGCTGAGCAGCCGGTGAGGATTGATTTCTTTGGAGACACCATTGAGGATATTCGTGAATTCACTGTGGGGAACCAGCGATCTACCTCCTCACCTCAGAGTGAAGTCACCTGTGTTCCCTGCCGGGAGATTGCTCTCACACAGCATGTACGTGAGCGCGCGAAGGAACTTGGAGGACATCACCTCGGATTATCGGACATGCTGGAGCGCATATCCCAAGGTCAGGTGGTTGATGGAATGGAGGCTCTGGCTCCCGTACTCACTGATGGAATGGAGCTGTTCACGGACGTACTGGATCCCTCCACTGTGGTCCTGGTGTGGGACCCGGAACTGGTGAGATCTCGAGCCACAGATCTGGTCGAGACAAGTCAGGAGTTTCTTCGCGCATCCTGGACGGCTGCGGCCAGTGGGGGAAAGGCCCCCATCGATGTGAGTGAGGCGGCCTATCAAAGTTTTGCCACCGTACGTTCGTCAGCTCTCGAACGGGGGCTTTCATGGTGGGATTTGGCTCTTTATGGAGCACAACCCGAATCAGGGTCGTACACCATTATGGTTGAGCCTCACGGCTTGTCTGGAGGGGATGCAACCCAAGGGATAGCTGAGGTGAATCAACGTATTGAACATGGGGAGACAGTCGTTGTCGTGGCTGATTCTCAAGGACTTGGTCAAAGATTTGTTGATCTTTTCTCAGAGGCAGGCACACCTGCTGGGCTTCTGGCTGGTTCACTTGTCCCTCCACCGGGTCAGGTTTCGATAGTGACCGGTAACCTACGTGAAGGATTCACCCTGCCAATGGTCAATCTCGCCATCTTGACAGCCAGCGATCTCACTGGTGCGGATCACAATCCGGCACCACGAAAACTTCCCACTCGGCGCAAGAAGGAGATTGATCCTCTGAGTCTGACCACTGGTGACATGGTCGTCCACGATGCCCATGGAGTGGGGCGCTATCTTGAGATGACTACCCGTACCGTCTTAGGAATAGACAGGGAGTACCTCGTTATCGAATACGCCCCATCAAAGAAGGGGCACCCAGCTGACCGACTCTATGTCCCTATGGACCAACTCAACCTTGTGACACCGTACGTCGGGGGTGAGGCCCCTCGACTCGATCGCTTGGGGGGAGCAGACTGGGAGAACAGGAAGTCTCGGGCGCGCAAGGCGGTCCGCGAGATTGCTGCTGAGCTTGTGAAGCTCTATGCAGCTCGCCAAGCGATCCAAGGGTTTGCGTTCTCACCTGATACGCAGTGGCAGAAAGAAATGGAGGACTCATTCAGCTATATCGAAACCGCTGATCAACTCGCGTGCATTGATGACGTGAAGGCTGATATGGAGTCGATCACACCCATGGATCGTTTGGTGTGTGGGGATGTGGGATATGGGAAGACAGAAATTGCTGTCCGGGCTGCTTTTAAAGCTGTCATGGATGGCAAACAGGTGGCTATCTTAGTTCCGACAACATTACTTGTACGCCAACACGCGGCCACCTTCACTGCCAGATTCGCAGGATTCCCTATCACCGTGGCTTCCTTGTCGCGGTTTGAGACAGATGCCGCCCAAAAGAAAACTTTGGAGGCAATGAGCCAAGGCACAGTTGATGTCGTCATTGGAACCCATCGACTGTTGAGTGCAGATGTTCACTTCCGTGACCTTGGGCTCGTCGTCATCGATGAAGAACAGCGTTTTGGGGTTGATCATAAGGAGGCGCTGAAGAAACTGAGACTAGACATGGACGTTTTGGCGATGTCAGCGACCCCTATTCCGCGCACACTTGAGATGGGTATCACAGGCATCAGGGAACTGTCGGTCATCCAAACCCCTCCCGAGGAGCGCCATCCTGTCCTCACCTTCGCTGGCGTCTACGATGAGGGTCAAGTCACTGCTGCCATCAAGAGGGAGCTTGCTCGTGAAGGTCAGGTGTTTTTCGTCCATAATCGAGTTTCTTCCATCAACCAGGTCGCAGCGCGGCTTGCCGAACTGGTGCCAGAAGCACGTATCGGTGTTGCCCACGGCAAGATGAGCGAACGAGGCCTCGAACAGGTCATGGAAGACTACATCGCCCAGCGAAGCGACATTCTTGTCTGTACGACAATTGTTGAATCTGGTCTAGACATATCAAATGCCAATACTTTGATAGTCGATAGGGCAGACATGATGGGGTTGAGCCAACTCCATCAGATTCGCGGACGGGTTGGGCGAGGTGCTGATCGCGGTTATGCCTACTTTTTCTATCCTCACGATCACCAGCTCTCCCAGATTGCCCACGATCGTCTAGCGACCATGGCTGCGCACACTGACTTGGGGTCCGGTATGAAAATTGCCATGAGAGATCTCGAAATCAGGGGAGCAGGAAACCTTCTTGGGGCTGAGCAGTCAGGGCACATAGCTGAGGTAGGTTTCGACCTTTACCTGAGACTTGTCGGTGAGGCCGTGTCGGCATTGCGATCAAGGTCAACTCTCGACCAGGTCCCCGAGATGAGGATAGAGATTCCAGTCGATGCTCACCTACCAGTGACCTATATTGATTCCGAGCGTCTTCGCTTGGAAATGTACCGCCGGATTGCTGCAGCATTGACCGACGATGATCTCCAAGAGATTGTTGAGGAACTTGTGGATCGCTATGGTGATGTTCCCAGCGAAGTTCACGCACTTATTGATGTAGCGAAGTTCCGCATTTCCGCTTGTCAATCAGGGATTACTGAGGTGGTTGCTCAAGGGAAATTCATCAGGTTTACACCCGCTCACCCTCTTGCGGATTCGCGGATAGCTCGGTTGAACCGGATGTATCCCAACAGCATTATCAAACCCGAGGGGTTTATTCTCATCCCTGCTCCCACGTCGATTCTGCACCCTCGTACGCCCATGAAGAATGAAGAATTATTGGAATGGGCACAGGGTGTTGTCGACGCAATTTTCGCGGCTTCCTGAGGTCAGAATTTCAACAAGAAACACTACCTAGAAAACTGTTACCGGCCAATTCGATGGATTTCTGGAGTGCATGTGTAGTATAGGCAGAGCCAAAGAGCCACGACGATAGGAAAGGAGGGGTTCTCCATGAGTGTGACTAATCCACCCACTGAGCCCGGTCATTACCCCGGTGCGCCTGCCCCTGCATATCCAGTGTCGGCACAGCCTTACCCGCCCCACGATCATGTTCCCCCTGTCCAGGCATATGTTGTTCCACCACAACCAGTCAACCAGCCGATGGAACCAGCGAATCTGCCTGTTCAGCCGCGCCAAGGAGTCGTGGAGGGCCAAGATCCCTACGAAATGCTCACCCACGCTCAGATTCTTGCTGACCGCCTCAATGAAGAATCGAAAGCAGAATTGCTGAAAGCCCAGAATCGCTGGGAGCGACTCGTTGATGAAAACCGTTCCGCAGCAGCTCTCCTCGAACAGCGTCGCCGGGAATCCGAAACTGTCGTCCTTGCTGCTGTTGATCTTGCTCAGAGTGCTGGAGAATCCATTGTCAGGGATTCGGCTGACAGAGCCCGCCATCTGGCCAAGGAAGCGGAGGCTTTCGTACAAGATGTTTTGGAGAGAGCCCGCCAGGAAGTGCTCGATGCTCAATATCGGGCCCAGGAAAGGGAAAAAGCTGTCTTCTCGGTCGTCTCAGATTTTGAGTCCGAAGCCTATGACCGCGTGAATGAGTACCGCCATGCTGTGGAATCTGAGATAGCTTCGATGAAGAAGTCTCTTGATGATGAATCTCGTCAGAGGCGATCCTTGCTGGATCGTGAAGTGGCCAGCGTATGGACTGGTGTTGAGGACGAACTCCAACGCCTATGGGATGCCATGCAAATCGAGATGGAGAATACAGTCACCTCTATTGATCTGGCTCGTCGAGATGCAGAAGATGAGGTTGTCAGCCTTCGCCACCAAGCCCAGGAAGAGTTTGAGGCCATCATTGCTGAAGGCAAAGCTAAGGCACAACAAAGACTTCAGCGTGTTGCTGAGCAGGTAGCGAGCACCCAAGACTCAATGAAAGCCTTGGTGGAGGGTGCCCAAGCGGAGGCAAATGCTATTCGAAGAGAAGTTGACCTGGAAGTGTCCAGTAAGCGGACAGAACTTAATGAAACTTTTCAGTCCATCATGGACAAAGCTCAACACGATTCTTTGGAGCTCCGACGCCGAGCCAAAGCCGAAGGTGATGCCGCATTAGCTAGGGCCCGTGAAGACGCACGAACACTCAAATCTCAGGCGGAAGAACGCATCTCAACCGAAGAAGCTGTTGCTGCGGAAGCGCGAGCGAAAGCAATGGCTGAAATGGAAGAATTGCAAAGAACTGTCGCTGAACGTGCTGGCAGATCGCGTGAAGAAGCCATTGAAGTTGTCTCTCAAGCACGCCAGGATGCAGATGCTATCCGCAGTGAAGTGAGAGAATATATGGAGCGTGCACGAATGGAAGCTTCCACCCTTGCCCGTCGCCGCGATAATATAGCCTCACAGCTTGGTCAGTTGTCAGGAGTTATCGAAGCTCTTGCCGTACCGGAGAATCCGGACGGGAACTAGTAACTACAAGAAAGACAGGACAGATGCCCAGTTTTCAGATGGTCCGTCGGGGGTACGACCCCGAGGAAGTCGATGCCAAGGTAGAAGCATTGACCCATGAACTTGATGCTATCCGCAGCGGATCAGGTGGCGTAGGTGCAGATAGTATCGAACTCAATGCCACCATCGATCAACTCCAAAGGGAGCTTGATGAGATGTCGTTGTATACCGCAGACTTGGAAGAGCAAGCTTCTCGCTCACCCAAGGCTCCTTCCTTCGAGGATCTCGGTGCACGTATCTCACAGATGCTTTCCTTAGCACAAGCCGAAAGTGATGACGTACGCTCATCGGCGAAGCGTGAAGCTGACCAGTTGACTGCAGAAACTCAGTCCGCTGCTGAACAGTCTCGTGCGGAGACCGAAGCTTATGCCGCTGAGGTGCGTAGCCAGTCCGATACTGAGGCTGCTCGTATCATCAGCCAGGCTCAGCGTGAAGCAGAAGAGATCCTTGATCAAGCTGATCGCGAAGCTCTGGCCCGCAAGGAAGAAGCGGAAGCGATTTACGAGAATCAGCGCGCTCGCGCTGCTGTCGCTGCTACTGACTTCGAGAAGACTCTGGCGGAGCGTCGCGACGATGCTGCCAAGGATTTCGCAGCGCAGATGAAGCAACAAGACGAAGCCTATCAACGAGCTGAGGAGCAGCTTTTTGCGACTCAAGAAGAAGCTGAGCGCTACAAGGCTGAGGCTCAAGAGACTGCTGATGCCACGATTAGAGACGCCAATGCTGAAGCCAGTGGCATTCTGAGGCAAGCCAAAGAAGCTGCTGAGAGGATTCGCCGCGAATCCGAGCGTGAGGTTCAGGCTGCTAGTGCACGCCGCGATGCCATCACACTCCAGCTCAGTAATGTGCGCCAAATGCTAGCCACCATGGGTGTCAATCCCGGCTACGATGCAGATGACCTCCTCGATCTCGAAGAGGAACTGCTCGACGGTGACGACGACTGGCAGTGATGGAACTAACTTGAGACAGTACGGTACGCTACCCGGTCTGTCTTGAGTTCACTGTCTTCGTTCTACTAGGAATGGACTGGCCTGTTTCGACAGGCCAGTCCTAGGCTTGTCTTATGGATTATGTTGCCATCATGGCCGGCGGATCGGGTACGCGCCTGTGGCCGCTGTCTCGCCGTACAAGGCCGAAACAATTTCTTCCCCTCTTCAACGGCACATCTCCACTCCAATTAGCGTACGCTCGCGCGCGAACTCTCGTACCTTCGGAGCGAATACTTGTTTGTGCCGGGGCCGATCACTACGACATCATCACCCAGCAGCTACCAGATCTTCTGCCAGACAATCTTCTCCTGGAACCTGTCGGGCGTGACTCCTTAGCGGCCATCTCTTGGTTGACGGGTGCGATCCACCGTCGCGATCGGGAAGCCGTGGTTGCCGTGTTGAGTGCCGACCACATGATGACCCCCGAAGAATCCTTCACACAGTCTTTAGGTTCCGCTATGCTCATGGCGTCCCAGGACCGTCAAGCCCTGGTGACCTGTGGAGTTGTCCCCACTCATCCCCATACCGGGTATGGCTATCTGCGCCTTGGAGCCCTGCACGACAGTAGCCTGGGTTACCTGGTGGATGAATACCTAGAAAAACCGTCACTGGAGCAAGCCCAGCTATGCCTGGCTCAGGGGGGCTGGTGGTGGAATAGCGGGATCTTTGTCTTCGCCGCTGAGACTTTCCTCACCCAACTCACCGCCCTGCAGCCACAGATGGCCGACGCCGTGACAAGCATCCTGGACGATCCCAGCGCCATTGCCGAGGTCTATCCCCACGTACCCCAGATTTCGGTGGATTACGCGATCATGGAGCCCCTTTCTCAAGGCCTCGGTACGGCTCACATCGTGGTTCACTCCTTGGGCGCCCAGTGGTCTGACGTGGGCAGTTATGATGCAGTCGCTCACGCGCTCGTTGACGCCGGGACGGCACATGTTGATTCTCAGCACAATATCCTCAAAGGTGAGGTGGTGGCCCTGGATTCCCGCGACAATATCGTTCTCAATCGTGGTCCAGATGGGCAACTCATCGCTGTCCTTGGGATAGAGGATATGATCGTTATCAACGATGAAGATGTCACGCTTGTGTGTTCTCGCCAGCACGCAGCGAGGATTAAAGAACTGAGAAAACTCGTGGAGGAGAGTGGTGGCGATGTCTGAACAGAAGTTGGGTTTCTTGACTCCAGGTCTCAATGTTTCCCTGGGCTGGGTTTTAACGTTTATCGCCGGTGGTGTTCTTGCTCTGGGTCTGATCGTCGCCCAGATTTTGAGTGACCAGCCAACGAACTTCACGATTTTCACCATTCTCCACCTGGGTGCTGCGCTCTGCTTCACTGCGGCAGTGGTACTCGCCTTGCTTCGTGTGCGGTACCGACGTGCTCAGGTCAGTCCACAGGCGCTCATGGAGGATTCTTCTGCGCCCGCTACCCACGGTCTCAAGCCGGAAGTCTCAGGACAAGGGCAGTCACCTGTTGCCCCGGTGGATCTCGCTCAGGGGTACGGATGGGCGAAAGCATCAGACCTGAGCCGCGTGGATGAAAACTGACCTGGATGCGCCCGGTCAACCAGGTGTCAACACGCATAAGAAACCATGGTGTCCTTCTCAGCGGTACAAATGTGCTTCCTCAAGTTGACGAAATCCAAGTTACACTGATGTAATTTGAGTTAATCCACTCATCGTGGCGGGAAGGTTTTGTGATGTCGAGTGTGCTGACGTTGATTGCTGGCGTAGCCGAAGACGTCAGCGCCTGGCAGACACAGGCCCTGTGTGCTCAAACTGATCCGGAGGCTTTCTTTCCGGAAAAGGGCGGGTCGACGAGAGAGGCTAAAGGTGTTTGTCAGGTGTGCGATGCCAAGCAGGAATGCCTTGATTACGCCCTCACCCATGATGAGCGATATGGTATCTGGGGTGGCCTCAGTGAACGTGAACGGCGTAAACTTAAACGTCGTGCGTGAGAACGCAACTCAAGATTCTCGATAGGGCCCTATGACTCAAACCGACGATTGGAGCTGGTTTGACGCTCCAGAACTCAGTGATGTCGATCTAACAGGTCATTCTGTCACTGCCGTTTTGGTATGCCGAAATGCCGGGGCTTGGCTGAATGCCACCCTGGCCGGAATTGGCCAACTGGATCGCCGTCCCGAACAAATCATTGCTGTCGATAATCAATCCTCGGACGATACCCGTGCTACCTTGGACATTGCCCGTGGAGCAGGGTTGGTGGATTTGGTCATCGAAGGTAAAGCAAATGCTTCCTTTGGTCAAGCTGTTGAACTAGCACTAGCAAGTGCTTATCGCCCGACGAAGTGGGTGTGGTTTCTCCATGATGATGCTATTCCTGATCGTCATGCTCTGACAGAGTTGCTGCAATTAGCTGCTCGTACAGCCAATCTCGCTGTCGCTGTCCCTCTCCAGGTCCGCCCTTCTCGGCGCAACCATGCTGCACGTACCTTGGAAGTGGGTGCCAGCATCACTGGCTCTGGGTTGCGCGCCCTCGGCCTGGAACCTGACGAGGTAGCTCAGGGGCAGTACGAGTCCACACCAGTGCTCGGTGGGTCCACGTGCGGGATGCTCATCGAGTGGCAGACTCTTCTCGACATCGGCGGTTTTGATCGCTGCATCTCGGCCTATCGTGATGGTCTTGACTTGTCATGGAGGGCCCACTTGTTGGGTCGCTGGGTGCTCTCGTGCCCGACCGCACGGATGGTCCATCGGCAGGTGGGTAGATCAGAGATTAGAACATCAACTATCGCTAGCCATGCAGGTCGCAGCGAAGCCTCCTGGGATCGCTTGATGGGTATGAGGTTGGTGGCAGCCCACTCCCATGGGATCAAGGGTTTTTTGATGGTACTCCGCTTGACTATCGTGTCACTGTTTTCTGCATTGGTGTACACCCTCGGTAGGGTTCCTGATCGTGCCAAGGACGAACTCCAAGCTTGGTCCGATTTCACTTTGAGAAGTCGCAAACCTGTCAAGAGGTTACGTGCGGTCATTAAGAAAGTCTCCGAAGGTTCGACAGCAACCAAACACCGAATTCGTGCTCTACGCCCGAGTGTTTTCAATGTCATCGACGATGGCTTCCAATCTTTTGCTCAATGGGTTCAAACCCAGTGGGCACCCAATCGTGACCAGGAGATGACCCTCGATGACCTCCTGGGTGATGAATTCACCCGCAGAATCGGTGATGGACGTAAACGCATCCCATTGGGAGTTTGGTTAGCTGTTCTCGTGGGTGGAATCTTGCTCATGGGCAGGAATCTCTACAGCAAGGGTGTGATAACCGCTCCCGGGCTTCTGGGGACGCCTCAAAGCCTCCTGGAGGGCTTCCAGTACGCTTCCTCGGCTGGTGGTGACCCGTGGCTCCTGATCATGGCAGCGACCTCTATCGTGGCCATCCACCCCGGGTGGTTGCCTTTCATGGCGCTACTGACCTCGATTCCTATCATCATGCTGGTGGCGTCGTGGTATTTACGCAGGAGGATCGAGCATACACGTCTTCGATGGTTGGCTGCAGGAGGGTACGCCCTGCTTCCCGTTGTTTTGGGGGGACTCAATCGCGGAACACTATGGATCATCCTCTTAGCCATCTTCTTGCCTTTCATTGCAGAATGGATCACGAGGCTTCCTCAGCCATGGATGGGGGCTCGATCCTTGCAGACAGTGGCTGGTTTGGCTTTAGCAGGAGTTTTCGTCATCGCGATCACCCCGCTTCTGTGGGTGCCAGTGATCATAGCTGCGGTCCTTATCGCCGTACGCAGCGGCGGTACTGCTCGTTTGGTCCGTACCTGTGTTGCTCTGATCGTTCCTGTGCTGTTTTGGGCGAAGTCTGTTCCCTTCTTCTTTTCGAATCCCACGAGGCTCATCCTTCCTCCCGAATCGATGCTCACTGGAACACCGAATACGTGGCAGATGTTCCTTGGGCGCCCCTTCGAAACAGGTGCACCACCATTGTGGATATCCATCGTGGTCTTCTCAGCATTATGGATCGGTGCCATCATTGTTGGAATTCGCGACGCTTGGGGCCGTTGGTTGACACTCATGAGTGCAGGAATAATCGCTGTTGGAATGTGGCTTGCCCAAATTCCGCTTCCTTTGGGAATTACCTGGGTACGCATGGATCCTAGCGCCTGGTTGATGGCTGGATTCTCTCTGCTCGTGTTGCTGTTAGCAACCTGGTTAGATGACACCCTCAACTCTATTGAGGGCAAGGATTTCGGCGGTATGCAAGCAATGATTGCCGGCATATCCTTGTTGATCATTGGGGCCTTCATTTTGTCTACAGCATGGGCAAGTGTGTCAGGCATGAAAGACGTCACCAGGGGCCACTCGGTGAGGGTTCCTGCCTTCCTTGCGCAAAGAGAAGTCGAGTTAGACACAGGTACTCTGATCATTAGTGCCCGTGATCGATCATGGAACCTGAGATATGACGGCCAATCCCTGTGGGGGCAAGGCTCTTTACTCACGGGAGCACTCACTGCTCCTGAGGTGGTCGACATGCTTGAGCAGGTGGTTGCTCGGGCGCTGGAAGGCCGCTCCGACGACACAGCAGCAGACATGTTAGCAACAGTGGGCGTCTCAGCTGTGGTGGTTCTCCACCCGACTCAGGACACCGTTATTGCTCTTGATACCACCGCAGGTTTCCATCGCCAATCGACAGGTGGAGCGACTGAGATTTGGGCTGTGACCGTCGATGCTGGTGTTCCCACCAGGCGAGCCTTACTCCATGCTGGTCAACTGCCGGAATACTTGGATTCCCACTACGAGATCAGCGCTGGGCAGGGGACAACACTCGTACTGGCTCGCCCTCCTGACCCCAACCTCCGGGTTTATGTCGGAGACACAGTGCTCGAAGAAACCAGTTCAGGTGACTGGAGAGCTGCGTACACCCTAGGACAGGCGTCTGGTGAGATCAGATTCGAATACTCGATTAGGTATATTTGGCTCGCTCTGGTTCAAATAGCGGTACTCGGCTTGCTCATTATCTTCGCAGTACCACCTTTGAGCGATCGCAGTCGTGATGATGAGGAGACCCCGGCCCGTATGAGGAGATCACGATGAACAAAACAGTGGGCTTCATTTCCGGGATACTAGCCATTGTTCTGGCTGTGGCTTTGAGCATTGTTCTGCCCATCCCAACCCCACAATCTCGTACGGTCTCTTTACCGGTTTCGCGGCTGATGGCCTGCCCAGTCGGTGACGCTAACTTGGGAAATACAGCTGTGACCATCACTGATATGCAACCCTTCACTGCAGAACTCATCGGAGAACCTCCCGAGGATGAGACCACACATCTGGTCTTAGAAAACCCGGCGAAACCTATCATTGTCCGCGGATCGGCATCAGTGGGTGGAATATCCTCGTACACAGAACGTGGTCTGACCATGATGGCGCCGTGTGCTGCTCCCATCACAACAGGGAGCTGGAATGGGGTCATGACCCACGACACGCAGACAGCCCTGATTTTCTCCAATGTGGACAATACCTCTGCTGTGGTTGATGTCTTCCTTTATTCTGCGACCGGTCCTATCACTGGTCCTGGCTTACTCGATGTTCCCGTGGGGCCAGGTGCGACGCAGATGCTGTCGATCAATCAGCTGGTTGAAAATCAAATGATTCCCACAGACACACCCATCAGTGTCCATATTCGCACCTCGAAGGGTCGTGTCGCTGCACTCTTGCGGTCGATCTCTCCTTTGGGAGCACAGTGGCAGCACCCGCAAGCGGTTGCGGATACAACCATGGTTATGGCAGGTATTCCTAGTGGGGCGGGGAATCGAATTCTCTCAATCACAAATACTGATCAAACACGTCAAGCAACAGTCGCTGTTGACATCCTCGGTGAGATGGGGCGCTATTCTCCTCCAGGGTTGGAGACGATAGAGATCCCTCCCTCACGAGTGGTTAATCTTGATATTACTCAGGCTTTGGGGGCTCAAGCAGCATCCATTCAGTTGAATTCTGATCTACCGATTTCGGCTGCAGTCGCTGTCATCGATAAAGACATTGCCGGGATTTCTGCTCAACCACCTCTCGGTGGGGAGGTGGTGATCCCACCTGTGGGGGGCATCTTGTGGGTAGCAAATCCGGGAGCAGAACCTACAACTATTTCTCTGTATGCTGTCGACGATACCGGAGCCGGAGCAGTGATTGAAACACCGGTTCCACCATTGACGATGGTTCGGGTGGATTTCCCCTCCAAGGGTCATTTGGTCAAGATTTCGACAACATCCAAAGATCTGCGTACGACTATTGCCATCACTGAGGGGCCCTCATGGGCTGTTTTCCCCATCACGAGTGGGGGAGTGGTGTCCGATGTGAGCGTACCTCGCCTGGACCCTGGTTTGGGATAAACCTATTCTCAACGAATCTAATCTCCACGAACATTGTGAGGATCGAGTACGCCTGGGCTGAGACCAGTAGCCGCAGAGACCTGTTCCACCAGGGAAGCAACAACGAGTTGGCGCAGTTCAGTGCGGCTGTTGGCATGGCGCTCAATTGGTCGTCGGTAGAGGATAATCTGTGCAGGGTGCCCAGCTCCTTGGCTAATGGATAGGGCTAGTGGGATCGTGCTCGACCATAGTGAGGAAACATCTGGGACATCTTCCACACCAATGTCGAGGTTGGCAAGGGCATCAGGAACTGAATCTTCAATGATGCGAATGGCTTCGCTCACGAGGTGATAGAAGAACGCACTGGGTATACGAGGCCGAGTACGTTCCAGCATCAATTGGGCGAGGCTCTGCGGATGAGCTAGGAGTCTGGTTGAATCTCGATTGTGACGGCCGCGCATATCCCTAGTGTAGTGGCGCTTCGGGTCCGTGGTCCTGTCGGGTTCATAGTGGTTATCGAGTGTTCACTAAGGTAAACACAGTGAGCATGGGTGCGCCATCGAGCATGGTAGGGGTGTGATCATCTACAGTGGGACAGTGATGAAAGTTTGTTCGCGATCTTCGTGTGGAAGCCGAGGAGCGGTCTATCTCACCTATGACTATTCACGCATGGAAGTTAGTGTGACACCGATGACGTCTTCACAGATCCCCGGTAGCTATATTCTGTGCAGAGAACATGCAGATAAGTTGACTCCTCCACAAGGATGGACCTTGATGGTGACAACCAACGAATCACCTCCAGGTGGTGAAACAGACATCGCGCAGTTAGCTCGAGAGGTGCGCCGTGTTGGTTTGGGATTAGACACAGAAGGAGAAGGTGATGGAACTGAACACACTTTGTCTAATCGCCCCGACCTCGTGATGCTCACTTCACGAGCGCATCTTCGTGTTGTGGCGGATTCTGGGTCCGTGGCTGGGGAAGGGTGATGATGAGGGTGGTTCCGGTGTCCTTCTTTGAAAAGAGGGAGATTGAACCATCATAGAGACTAACGATGTGTTTAACTATCGCTAATCCAAGTCCACTGCCACCAACTTTTTTGTGGCGTGTGTAGTCAACTCTGAAAAATCTTTCGAATACTCTCACCTGGTCTTGTGATGGGATCCCAATCCCAGTGTCTTTCACGCGAAATTCGATCCCATGGTCTTGTTCTTTGAGTGAAATCTCTACCTGCCCATGGGCGGTGTTGTATTTAATGGCATTGTCGAGCACGTTGACGCACATGTGAAAGAGCTGGCGCTTATCACCATAGAAAACGACATCATCAACGTCGAGCACGGAAGTGATAGGGGTGTCGTCCTTGACCCAGGACAGGCAGGCCACTGCTTCACGAACCAGTTCACCCATGTTGACTTCCGTGGGCACGGTGAGTTGCTGGTCGGATTCGAGTTGGGAAATGGTGAGAATATCCGTAATGAGATCGCCCATTCTCTTTGCTTCTTCCTCGATTCGCGCAATGGTGGCAGCCTTGTCTTTTTTGCCTTTGACCATTCCCTTAGTCAACATTTCAGAGAAACCAATGATGGAGGTAATGGGTGTCTTCAACTCATGGGAAGCGTCAGAGAAAAAGTCCCTCTTCTTCTGCTCATAGTTTTTCTCAGCTGTAGTGTCGACGATGAGAATGGTCGCTCCAGTTTCATGGCCAGAGACCTGTGAGGGCGAGATATACAAGGTGGCGATGGTAGATTCAGTCAACTCCATGTCGAACACCGCAACAAGCTCTTCATTGATGGCTGAGGAGAGGGCTTGAAGGATACTGGGATGGCGTGTGAGATTGTGAATTGTTTCTACCGATGTTTGATCGGAGACTGAGAAGAAACGCCGAGCTGATGTATTGCAGAGCAGGACATCGAGGTCTTTGGTCACCAGCACAAAACCTTCAGCCATATTCGACAAAATCGTGTCGACTCTTTCTTGTTCTTTTGCTAAATGATGGTGGGAATCGGAGAGTTGCCCCAAGAGATCATGCAGTGTTGCCATGATCTTTTCCAATTCATAGTACGGCCAAGATTGAGCAGTGAGTGTGTTGTATTCACCAGTGGTCAGTGCCTCCACTGTTCTTTCCAGTGGAGCAGTCACTGTTGTGGTCAAACGGTTGGCTAGGACCAGTGATCCTAACAGTACGATAGTGATGGCTCCTAGCATGGCTGGAATCTGTCTGACCATGGTGTCGAGGATTCCAGAATAGCTATGTGCAAGTCTGACGATAGTCCCATCAGAAGCAACCATCGAACCGTACATGAACTTGGTTCCCATAGTTGAACTGGTTCTCATCACAATGGTGACGTGTGTTGACTGGGCATAGCGTACCTCGTCACGATCGGCATGGTTCTCCATGAGTGCCGAGTCGACTTCAGAATCTGCGAGTACTTCCCCGTCAGGACTAATGAGGGTCACTCGACAATTCCCCAGTGCTTTCGATAGCGAGTAAACATCTTGGTCATGGTCATACTGTGCAACACCAGCGATGGTGAGTTTGGTCAACCACCCTTTTGTCTGTTCTTGGGTTGAGACAGCGAAGATCGCAGCGGAGATCACACTGCAGACGAGAACGGCGATGACAGTGAGTGCCATCAAGCGCAGGAATATTGCCTTTTTCATGGGGAAGCATCTCCGATGAATCGATATCCGACATTGCGGATGGTTTTTATGTAGCGTGGAGTTTCAGCATCATCGCCGAGTTTCTTCCGAAGAGTGCGGATATGAATATCCAGGGTCCGTGATTCGCCCATGAAGTCGTAGCCCCAAATTGTTGAGAGCAATTCTTCGCGACTCAGGATCCTTGTTCTGTGTTGGATCAACAGGTAGAGCAATTCGTACTCTTTGAAAGTCAACCCAAGAGGTTTCCCACCTTGGGTGACGTCTCTGGTTGAGTCGTTGATCTGAAGATCGCCCGCATCCACTTGTGCCGGTCGAGGATCGTCTAGGTGGACAGTGCGGCGAAGTAGAGCTCGTACCCGAGCAGCTAGTTCCATCACAGAGAAGGGTTTTGACATGTAATCATCAGCCCCCTGGTCCAAGCCGGCGACTGTGTCCATCTCTGTGTTCTTTGCTGTCAATAATAGGATCGGCACCTGAGCTGTACGAGGGTTATTCCGCATCAGAGATGTTGCTTCCAAACCGCTGATCCCCGGAAGCATGATGTCGAAGATCACAAGATCGGGCAGCTGTGATTCCATCTGGAAGAGTGCTTGTTCAGCTTGGTCAAAGGACGTTACCTGATAGGAAAAAGAGGACAAAGCCATGGTCACCAGTTCGCGGATATTGTCATCGTCTTCAATGACAAAGATGTTCTTATCCATGGGGACCCTTAGAAAATCAGTGTGTTCTTGTGTTCACCGGTTTGAGAGAAGTGGACCCACTCACAGATATTCACCGCATGATCAGCAACCCGTTCAAGATATTTGGCGATGAGTAGGATGTCAATTGCCGTGTCCATTTTCACTGGTTCTGTGGTGAAAACTTTGACGAGTTCCTTCTTGATTCGGTGGAAGTATTTATCTACTTCGTCATCCTTGGCTTCCGTGGCATGGGCAAGGTCTAGGTCATCGTTAACATAGGCAGTCACCGCCTGACGTACCATGTCTATGGCAACGGCGGCCATGGGCGGTATGTCGAGGGAACCAATGTCAGCATCCTTCTTGACCAGGCGCTTAGTGAGCTCAGCAATGTCCACACCGTGGTCTCCGATACGTTCCATGTCAGTAATGATCTTGAGCGCTGCGGTGATCTTTCTCAGATCGGAGGCAATGGGCTGCTCTCGGGCAATGAGCCATAGGCACATCGATTCGATTTCTTTCTCCATGTCGTTAACATGTTTGTCACTGTCGATAATTTTCTTACACAATTCGATGTCGCTGTTGATGAAGGCAGTTATAGCATTATCGACTGCTTGTTCAACAAGAGTTCCCATCTTTGTGATGTTGGCATGGAGCAGTTTTAACTCGCTCTCATAATGTTCGCGGCTCATGGCATTCTCCTTGAATAGTGGGTCATAGATGTGTATGTCATCCGAAACGCCCAGTGATGTAGTCCTCAGTACGTTTGTCTTTGGGTGATGAGAAGATGGCTTCAGTTTTATCGTATTCGATCAGTTCTCCGAGTAGAAAGAAGGCTGTGTCGTCAGAAATTCGAGCTGCTTGTTGCATATTATGGGTGACAATGACGATGGAATAGTCTTTCTTGAGCTGGGCAATGAGTTCCTCAATCTTTGTTGTGGATATCGGGTCAAGTGCCGAGGTTGGCTCATCCATGAGCAGTACTTCAGGGTCGGTAGCCAGGGCTCGTGCGATGCAGAGTCTCTGCTGCTGTCCGCCAGACAAGCTCAGAGCTGATTTTTTCAACCGGTCCTTCACTTCATCCCAGATGGCAGCATCTTTGAGGGATTTTTCAACGATGCCATCGAGGAGGATCCGTTTCTTGACTCCATGCATGCGAGGCCCGTAAGCAATATTGTCATAGATGCTCATAGGGAAAGGGTTGGGAGCCTGGAAAACCATCCCGACCTTTTTGCGCAGTACGGTCACGTCGACACCCTTGCCGTACACATCCTGGCCATCGAGGAAAACTTCACCAGTGATCTTCACTCCAGGAATAGTGTCGTTCATCCTGTTCAGTGTTTTCAAGAAGGTTGACTTTCCGCATCCGGAGGGGCCAATGAGAGCAGCGACATGGTTGGTTTCAATGTCCATGGTCACCGAGGTGAGGGCTTGAGCCTCACCATAAAACAGATCGAGATTTCCAGTATGGATTTTAATATCACTCATGTGCGTTGTAACCTTCCGGCGATGGAGCGTGTGAGCAGATTCAAAATAATGACGATAATGAGCAGGACAGCGGCAATTCCGAAGGCTGTGTCGTTGTCACCGCGTGAGGTGGCGTAGCGATATAACTCCACCGAGAGTGTTGATCCAGAACCAGACATTTGCTGGAAGATATTTCCTTTGGGCATATACATCGCACTTCCGCCAGCCACCAGTAGCAGTGCGGCACTTTCTGAGACCATGCGTCCGATGGACAAGATAATTCCAGTCAGGATTCCGGACAGAGAACTGGGAAGAAGAATGGTTCTCACCATGTACCACTTGGAGGCCCCTATCCCTAGGGCTCCTTCGCGATAGGAGTTGGGTACGGCTCGTAGTGCTTCTTGCGAGGTTCTGATCATGATGGGAAGCACCATGATGGTCAAGGTGAGGGCTCCAGCCATGAGCGAGACTTTCAGATCGAAGAGGAGACAGAACACGATGTATCCGAAGACTCCGTACAAGATGGAGGGGATACCAGCGAGTGTTTCGGTCGCGAACTCAATGGCTCGAATGACTGGTTTGTTGGTGGCGTATTCGTTGAGATAGATGGCTCCCCCAACTCCGATGGGAACACAGATTAAGATCGTAAAGATAATCATGTTGAGGGTGTTGGAAATGCTGGGGAAAATGCCGATGGTCTGTTTGATGGGATTGGGTGCAGTCGACACAAAGGACCATGTGAGATTGGGCAGCCCGCGAAGGAGGATAACGCAGATGAAATAGATCGCCAGAGCCAGTACGCATGCAGAAAGGCCGTAGATCAATCCGTAGATGATTTTTTCTCCAGGGCGTGATTTCTTGTCAGTAATTGGTCGATCATTGGATAATCCAGGGTTCATTTCACATCCTTCTTCATGACTGCATTGAGCAGGATATTGATGATCATGATGAAGACAAACAGGACAAGCCCAATGCCATAGAGTGCTTCACGATGGAGGCCGGAAGAGTAGGCCCACTCGATAGGAATGGAAGCGGTCAATAGGCGTGCTGGACGAAGAAATTCGGGCATGATGGCAGCGTTGCCTGCCACCATGATCACGGCCATGGCCTCCCCGATTGCTCGCCCAACACCGAGGACCATCCCAGCAACGATTCCGGATTTTGCCGCCGGTACGATCACGTGAATGATCGCTTGGAGTTTGGTGGAACCTAAAGCGAGGGAAGCATCGCCATAATAGAGAGGGACAGCTCTAATGGCGGTTTCGGAAACACTAATAATCGTAGGAAGAATCATGATCGTGAGAATGATGATGGCAGCTAGGAGGGATCCGCTCGTCGGTAGTCCAAAGGAAGTCTGAAGATCAAAGATCAGAGGTACGATCACGATTGCTCCCAGAAGGCCGTACACCACTGAAGGTATGCCGGCGAGTAGATCAATGACCATCCGCAGCAGTGTGGAAATTCTGCTGGGAGCGAGTTTAGCGAGATAGACGGCGACGACCACTCCAACGCTCAGAGCGATGACAATGGCTGAAAAGGTGGCAAGAATGGAGGCGAGAATCATCGGAGCAATGCCGAATTCGGAGTTCTCTGGATTCCATACTTGCCCACCCAAGAATTTGAATAGGCCAATTTTGGAGATGGCTGGCCAGCCCGAGATCACTATGTAGAAGGTCATAGCAATCACAACAATCACTGCCGTGATGCCGCAGATAAGAAATATCGCATTCATGATTCGTTCGACGATTTGTTTCGAAGAACGCCGCGAGATGAGGGTCGGTGTGGGATCCATGGTGTGGCTCCAGACAGGTGAGCGCAGGGGAGTAGCCCCCCTGCGCTCACCTGGTGGTTAACTAATGGACAGTAGCTTGTTGTCTTGTACGATTTGCTGTCCGGCATCGGAGAGGATGAAGTCAATGAAACCTTGAGCGGCTGGTGAGAGCTCACCGCCAGTCTTGGTGAGGACATAGAATTCTCTCTTCAGTGTGTAGGACCCGTCTTTCAGCGAATCGGTAGAGATGGCAACACCTTCATAGGAGAGGGTCTTCACCTTGGTGGTATCCACATCAGAAAATGACATGTAGCCAACAGCATTGGGGTTGCTGGCAACCTGGGTTTGGATAGCCCCGGTGTTGTCGGCAACGCTGGCAGAGGCGACAATATTGCTCCCACCCTTCTCTAGACCAATGATCTCAGCGAAGGCATCCCTGGTTCCAGAACCACTTTCACGGGTGATGACCGTGATCGCGATATCAGCGCCGCCGACCTCTTTCCAGTTAGTGATGGCACCGGTGTAGATATCCCTGACCTGTGCTGTGGAAAGGTTGTCCACACCATTGGCAGGATTGGCAACAATAGCGATACCGTCGATGGCATAGGCAGTTGCTGTGAGGCCATCTTCGGACCCGTCTGTCTTCAATTCACGGCTGGAGTGGCCGATTTCGTACAGACCTGAAATGGTGTTCTTGATTCCATCTCCTGATCCGTTGGGTTCGTAATCGATGGTGACCGCGTCATTGTCGGCTTGGAACTGATAGATCAAGGCATTCATGACCTTTTCAACAGATGTTGATCCACCTGTCTTCACGACTCCGCTCAGTGCTTCACCGTTGTTGTTGTCATCGGTGGTGGAACCACAGGCAGAAAGTGTGGCTACCATCAAAACCGCAGTGAGTGCGGCAGCGATTTTTTTCATACTTCAAACTCCTTATTTTGAACATGTATGAGGTTGTCTGTCCCAGTTTGATGTACGTTGGTTAACGGTAAAAGCAAGGTGAAGTTCAGTCTGTGTAAAGTTTGGGTGAAGTGAGGAAAGCAGTACGGTAGCAGGTGGGTTTCTGCGGGGAAGGGCGTCAATCCTGGGTAAACCCCACACCATGAAGTAGGCTGAGAGAAGGAGGAATGATGGCACTCGAACTTGATGCAACTCTGTTAGGGATTTTGGCCTGCCCGGCCTGCCATTCAAATATGAGCGTGGACTATGAAGCCCAAGAACTCATGTGTAATTCTGTGAATTGTGCTGCTGCTTATCCTATTCGTGACGACATCCCGATCATGTTAGTGGAAGAGGCACGAGATACCAGGCACCCTTTGGGCACGTGAGAGTTCGGACTTGCTTGTGTTTGATGACTCTTTGCTCGATGATCCTCACACTCTTGACGTTCGAGGTCAGCGTCTCCATCATCTTGCTGGGACTGGGGCTCGCCTTCGCTGGGATGTGAGCGAAGAAATGGCGACCATAGCCCAGAAACTTGGGGGAGTCTTACCGCGTGCTGTGTTAGTGATGGGAACAGAGGCTCGCTTAGTTCGTGCCATCGTCGAGACCGGGAGCCCGGTACCTTGTGTGGCCTGGCAGCAGGAGACACTTCCTGCCTGGACTGGGGCACTGGACATGGTGGTGATCCTTCCCTCCACTAAGGATTGGCACATTGCAGGGCGTGAAGCCATGAAGAGGGGAGCGATGGTTTTCGTCGTGGCTTCGCAGTCATCGTTAAGCGTAAGTGAGGTGTCTGACTTTGTCTCCCTCCCTCTTGTGGAAGACGATCCTTTCGTGGCTGCCCTGTATGCATGCAAGATTTTGGACTTGCTTGGAGTGGGCACCAACCTGGATCTTCTGGGGGTTGCTGACACCATTGATGAGGTATGTGATCGATGTGGTCCACGCCATTCACTGGAATCAAACCCAGCGAAGAATCTCGCTTGTGCACTGGCCGATACTATTCCCCTGGTGTGGGGGGAATCCGTACTGGCAGCTCGTGCTTCACGTCGTGTCGCTGAAGCTCTACGTGAGGCGACAGGTGTTCCTGCCTTAGCTGCAGGAAAGCTTGCTCTTCTTCCGCTGATCGAAACCGCACCTCGAAGAGATGTTTTCGCTGACCCTTTTGAAGAGGATACCTCCAGCCATGATTTCTGTTTGCTCGTCCTTGATGATCAGGAGGAATCCCCACTCAGTGAGCTTCAAGAGATTGCAGAGTTTCACCATATTCGTGTCGATATTCTTCGCTGTGTCGAGACACATCCTGTGGCTCGTTACGCAGGATTGCTTTATCAAGGATTATATGCAGCAGCCTACTTAGGGTTGGCTACTGTGAAAGAATAAGCGACCCAGGTGGGAATCGTTTGCCAGACAAAGAAGGGAAAGACATGTTGGTTCTTGTCTTAAATGGAGTGAATCTCGCCCGCTTAGGGGCTCGTGAGCCGGAGGTGTATGGCTCGATGAGTTATGACAAGCTTGTCGAACATATTAACGGTTCGGCCCTAGGGCTTGGACTTGATGTCGATGTTCGCCAAACTGATTCTGAGCAGACCATGGTTTCCTGGCTTCATGAGGCTAGTGATCATTCCTATCCTGTGGTGATAAATCCTGGCGCATGGACTCACTATTCTCACGCGATTGGTGATGCTGCCCGCGAAGTGGGGACACTTGTCGAGGTGCATGTGACGAATATTTATGCGCGCGAAGAATTTCGTCACCTGTCAGTGATTTCTCCTCTCGCCCAGGGAGTTATTGCTGGGTTGGGATGGGCTGGTTATGACTTTGCCTTAGGGTATATCGCTAGTCAACTCGTTGATGCTGATGGCCAGCGCTGACTTCACTCGCCGACGGGGAAGAGCCCTGGTGGCACATTATCTTGGTCCGTCGTGGACCTTTGCTCTTGACCATGCTCGTACGCGCGTAGGATGCTGTCACTATTCACTCAACAAGATCTCGTGTTCTCGTTATCTGGTTGCCTATCTCGCTGAGGATGAAGTCGAACAGGTCATACTCCATGAGATTGCCCACGGTCTTGTGGGGGTACGAGCAGGCCATTCTCGACGATGGATGTCTCAAGCCCGGGCATTGGGATATACCGGAGGCCGTACGATAGAGGTCCCTGAAGCAAGACTTTCTGCCCGATGGCGAGGGGTGTGTTCCCTTGGTCATGAGGTGCTGCGGCATCGTAAAGTCAATAGACGAGCGTACTGTGGAACCTGCGCGAGGAAAGGGCTTCGTCGCGAATTGACATGGCAGGACAGAGGCCTAGGTCTTCTCGCTCGTGGATGATCCAAGGAGTCGTGTTTTGCGTATCCACATCGGTAGGATCATCCTTCCAGCTTTCTGGGCATAGACCAGTAAAGAGATTCCAAGAAAGCCAAGTAAGATCACCGGGATCAGTGAAGCCTCGAGGCCAAAGACTCCACCGGTGAGAAGGTCCGGCCCGCTGACCTGGGGGAGTATCCAACTATCGGTGACTCCATTGCCGGAGACAACGATTCCGAAAACTGGCCCAAGAGCAATATTCCAACCCATGTGGAGCCCTATGCACCACCACAATGAGCGGGTGAGAACATAGATTGCTCCAAAGAGTAAACCTGCTTCGATGACGATAGCGATCGAACCCCACAGTGTTCCATCAACATTGGTGATGTGGAGCAGGCCAAAGACACTGGCGGAGACAGCGATAGCTCCCCAGCTTCCCAAACCTTCTTCCACCAAGCGCAGCAGTATCCCTCGCATGAGAATCTCTTCACTGATTCCTGCGACGAGTCCGAGACTAAAAAGGTCCAACCACGGGTCATAACCGGGGTTGAATCCTGTGATGGAATAACCTCCCAGCAGTGCAAGGATCCCCACAGAGAGGGAAATCAGAAGGACCCCGAGAATCATCCCTTTGATGAGTCCGATGATCCGTGGGGGAGCAATTTCTGCTGGTGGGTGACGACCTTCAATACCGATAGTGAGGATCAAGTACGCCGTGAGGCAGGCAAACAATTCTAAGCAACGCGCCTGGGCGAAAGATATCCTCGTATTGCCTTGTAGGGCCGACAACAGGAGATAAAAAATGCCGTAGCTTCCCAGGAGGATCCCAAGAAACAAGACACCTCGCAGCAGGGCTGAATCCCGCACCATTTGTTGTGAAGGATAGGGATGGGCTGGGTGATCAACCGACAGGAGGTCTGTCGACCTTATAGTTGGTTCTGTTTCACCAATGAGTCTCATCCAGGACACTGGGTCTCCTTCGCAGTCCCCAAGGATTATCTCAAAGATTGAATCCCAGTATCGACTCTCAGTCAAGAGACTGATGTTCTTCACAGATAAGCTGGGATAGTGAAACTTCATCGTGTGGTGTTCTTCCTAGTGTGCTGTTGCGCCCTTGTCGGATGCGGCGCAGCCCCTGTGACTGATGAGACCCAAGCTCCAGAGGTGACTTATCCAACCAGTGGGGAGTCTTTGCAGACTCGCGGGATAGACCTACCGCCAGCTGAGTTGCTGTGGCTTCCTAGTGATGTCAACTTGACATACACGGCTTCTCAGGAGAATCTTCTGATCGTCATTGGTGTACCTGGTGATGCTCCCAAAGTTGAGAGCTATCTTCACGACACTTTACCGATGTTGGGTTGGACGATCACGAACCAGGACCTGGGAGGGCTCTTGTTTGAAACATCCCAGTGGCACGGTGGTTTTGCTGTCAGTTCAGACTCGTGGGCTTTGACCGTACGAAATGATTGAGATGGCTGTGTGCCTTAGTGAAGTCACAATCCACGGAGAAAGTCTAGATCATCATCGGGGGCAGAAGGTGGAGGGGTATAGGACTCGAGAGGGCGACCAAAAACCCACCAACAAAAGGGGCCAATGATGGGGATAATGACGACGATAATCAGCCATAGTGACTTCGGGATGCCTCTCACACTGTTAGCTTGAGTATCCACAACATGCACAGCGGTGTAGATCGTCAGTGCAAGAAGTAAGATCAGTGGAAGGATCCGAGTAATCATAGCGGTAGTCTATCGGCTCTTTGAGGAGTGAGGTATTGGTGAGTAATAAACCCACAGGCTTGGTCATGGATACCCTCAACAAGGATCTCGAGAAGATGCTGACAGATGGTACTGGCTGGGTATCCCTGGTTGGGGACCCTATCGATGGCACTGTGGTTCCTCCAGATTTTTCAGGTGCACTCGTTCCCACCACTGGTTCAACAGGTTTCCACAAGATTGTTTTGTTATCGCGGGAGGCCCTGATGGCTTCAGCATCGATGACACATGAGTATGTCCATGGCCCTGGGGCCTGGGCCAGTTGCCTGTCGCCGCACTGTGTTGCTGGGGCAATGACGACCATACGGGCTATCGTCGCTGGTCAGCCGCACTACCAGGTTTCCCCCGACTTGCATGATCTAACTCCTGCTCGCGGAAGAGCTTTCTTATCTATGGTTCCTCCCCAATTGCACCTTGCCTTGGCCGATGAGAACCTGCGTGGGGCCCTCGCTACGTACGAGGCGGTTCTTGTCGGTGGTGGGCCACTTAATGAAGCTCAACGCAGGGACGCTGAACATCAAGGGATCAGGGTCGTTTCTACCTATGGAATGACAGAAACCTGTGGTGGTGTTGTCTATGATGGCGTAGCGTTGCCGGGGGTAGTCATCAGCTTCGCAGGCATAACCACGCCCGAAGATGTCGACGCCAACCATGGGCAAATCATTGTGGATACGCCCACCGCTTTCAGTGGATACCTCGGGCAGTCAGGTGTTGCTCACCACAGCAGTACGCGCGTACGTACCCAAGATTCGGGGCGTCTCGTCAATGGTCGCTTGGAGATTCTTGGAAGAATCGATGACGTGGTCGTGTGTGGTGGAAGAAATGTGAACCTCACTGAGATTCAGCAACATCTGGAGAAGTTTTTTCCCCACCAGACTGCATGTTTTGCTGTACCGAACCCCACCTGGGGTTCGACCATCATTGTTGCCTCCCAAGGTCCTACCTTGGATCTTATTAGTGGAAAACTTGCAACTGTGATGGAATCAGCGGCAAAACCTCGCGGTTTTCTGGACGTGGAAACTCTACCCAGGACTCCATCTGGCAAGATTGACCGTGTGGCGCTCTTCGAAGAATGGAGGCAGCGTGGCAAACATTCGTCTCTGGATTGAGGGAGCGCGTCTGCGTACTCTTCCTGCTTCGATTTCTCCGATCCTAGCTGGGAGTGCTGTGGCATGGTTTTGTGCACGTCCTGGCCCTCCTAGCGGTAGTCGAATACTCAGCGCAGGGTTCCTGCTCATCTTGTGTCTCGTCGTTGGTATTGGTTTCCAGGTCGGATGTAATTATGCCAACGACTATTCTGATGGAATTCGTGGGACTGATGAGGTGAGAGTGGGTCCAGTTCGGTTGGTGGGTTCAGGTCTTGTTGCCCCGGCATTAGTCAAGAGGGTCGCGTTTTTCTGTTTCGCGATTGCCTGTGGCGCTGGGTTGCTCGTCGTGGGTTTGTCCACTGGATTCTTTACTACTGCCGCGAAACTGCAGGCGTTATCCAATGGTGGATGGGTGACCCCTGCGGTCCTCATTCTCGTTGGTGTGGCGTGCATCTTGGCAGCATGGTTCTATACCGGTGGTCAGCACCCCTATGGATACGCGGGGTTGGGCGAAGTTTTTGTCTTCGTCTTTTTTGGGCTCATCGCCACTGTGGGAACAGCTTTCGTCCAATCACCTCGATTTGTTGAAGACCTCGAGATCCGCGTGGGATGTCCGGTCTACATTCGAGACATGCCCTGGGGGCCAGCGATCCTGATGGGTGTGGCCATGGGTTTCTTCGCAACTGCGATTCTTGTCGCGAACAATCTTCGTGATCTTGTCACTGATTCCCAAGCGGGGAAACGTACCTTGGGTGTTGTTCTGGGTGAATCGAAGAGCCGGATCCTCTACGCAGTGCTCGTTGTTGCAGCCTTTGCCACGATTATTGTCTTTGCTATTACTGTGTCCTGGCCAGTGTTGTTTGCTCTCCATGGGGCTATTCTTCTCGTACGCCCCACCTGGAACGTCTTGAAGGGGGCATCAGGGGTTGACCTGGTACCGGTCTTGAAATGGACGGGAATTGGTCAACTTCTCACCGCCGTCCTCGTTGTTCTCGGTCTGGGACTGGGTTATGGCTGAGTTGGAGGTTTTTTCTATCCCCGTCCTTCACCAGTTTCGCGGGCTCACAATTCGCCAGGGGATGATTATCCAGGGGGAGGCAGGGATAGCCGAGTGGAGCCCCTTTCCCCAGTACGATGTCCCGGAAGCCTCGTCGTGGTTGAGGGCTGCACGAGAGGTGGCCACGCAGGGGTATCCCCCACCACAAAGAACCTCAGTGATGGTGAATTCAACTATTCCTAGTGTCGATCCAGCCACTGCCTATCACCTGACCCGTGAAGCGGGATGTCGTACGGCAAAAGTGAAGGTTGCAGAGCCCACACAGTCTCTCTACGACGATATTGCTCGCGTGGAGGCAGTACGAGATGCACTCGGACCAACGGGTCTCCTTCGCATTGATGCCAATGGTGGATGGACTCTTGATGAAGCAACACTGGCACTTCGTTCTTTGAGACCCTATGATCTGGAATACGTTGAGCAACCGTGTACATCGCTGGAGGATCTTGCAGCGTTGAGAAAGCTCGTGGATGTTCGGGTGGCAGCTGATGAATCGATTCGCCGCAGTAGCGATCCTTGGGCTGTCCGTCAAGCTGAAGCTGCTGATCTTATTGTGTTGAAGGTCCAACCCTTGGGGGGGATTGAACCGTGCCTGCGGCTGGCAGAACAATGGGATATGAATGTTGTTGTCTCTTCGGCTTTGGAGACGTCGGTGGGGCTGAGAGCCGGGTTGGCCTTAGCTGGGGCACTTCCTGAATTGAGATATGCCTGTGGGTTGAACACCATCGGTTTGCTTGGTGGTGATGTCACTACTGATTCACTCAGGGCGTACGGTGGGGAAATTGTGATCGCTGAGGTGAGTCTCGATCCTTGCCGTCTTGAGCAGGTACGCGCAGATACCTCGACAGTACAACTGTGGACACGCAGGCTTTCCCAGTGTCAGGATTACTGTGCACGAGAAAGGAGTCACCATGGTTGAAGATCTGTTGTCTATTGACCCTCCGGCGTCCATGACATTGGGTTTGGTCGTACTCCACGAACTTGCTGCCCTGGGTGTCAGTGATGTTGTGTGCTGTCCAGGTTCGCGCAGTGCACCGTTAGCTTATGCAGCGGCATCGATGGAAAGCGAAGGAAGAATCCGTTTGCACATGCGAACAGATGAGCGTTCTGCAGGGTTTTTTGCCTTGGGGATAGCGAAAGCTACCTTACGCGCAGTCGCAGTGATCACAACCTCGGGGACCGCAGTTGCGAACCTGGCACCAGCGATGGCTGAAGCACGCTTTGCCCGAATTCCTCTCCTCGCACTGTGTGCTGATCGCCCTTCCACTTTGGTGGGGACTGGTGCTAATCAAACCGCTGATCAGGTAGGAATCTTTGGCACCCTTGTGCTCAACACTCTGCGCTTGTCTAGCGATGAGGGTTCTCCGGATGCCTGGAGAGCGTGCATTCGTCGTGGTGTTGTTGCTGCGGAGGGGCGATTGTCGAGGTGTCCGGGGCCAATCCATGTCAACATCGAGCTGAACGAACCTTTGGTGGGGGATCCGGGCCCAGTGGTGGAGGGCGGGCCTTTCACTGTTGCACCAGTGTCATCACCACATCCCACTCCTATCACTGCCGGGCCTCGTACGGTCATTGTTGCTGGTGATATGCCTGTGGAGGAAGGGCGCTGGTGGGCTAGGAAGGCTCATGAAGCGCAGATTCCGCTCTTGGCCGAGCCATCATCGAATGCACGCTCGCTATCAGCAGCTATTGCCGGTTATCGCTATCTTCTCCCAGGTTTTCTTCCCCACATTGAACGAGTGATTGTGGCTGGACATCCGACCTTGTCTCGGCAGGTCATGGGACTACTCGGAGGCAAGGATAAGGAAATCATCGCAGTGAATGATTCTGGGTCATGGCCTGATCCTGGATGGGCTGTGTCCTCGGTGTTGGCGAGGGTGTCTTTGTCTATGGGTGATCCTGAATGGATGAATCAGTGGCTGGTGGCAGATCGACGTTTTCGTGCGAGGATCAACGAATCTAGTGGTTTCAATGGTCAAGTCTTGGCGAGTTTGGTTATCGATTCTTTGCAGGATGACGATGTTTTGGTGGTGGGTGCCTCGAATCCTATTCGAGATGTAGACCTTGCCCCCATTTCTGGTTGTTCACCACGGATCTATTCCCAGCGCGGATTAGCTGGTATTGATGGAACTATTGCAGCGGCATGTGGAATCTCTGTTGGGCTTGGTACGGGGGTTGTCGCGCTGATGGGCGATCTCACAGCTCTCCACGACTTGACCTCTGTCATCATTCCCACCTTGGAGACAACCCCGGATGTCAGGTTGATTATTGCTGACGATCGTGGGGGGTCAATTTTTTCTACTATGGAGTACGGCGCGTCACGGGCCCACCTTGGGGCATTGGCTGATCATTTCGAAAGACTATTTTCCGTACCAACGTCTATCAATCTTTCTGCGATATTCCAGGGGTTGGGGATCGAGGTCACGACTGTCTCAACACCGACCGAGGTAACTTCGGCGGTCACTAGACCGATTCATGGTATCGATGTTCTTCATGTGCCGCTGGATAGGACATCGCGGGCTGACTACGAAAGAATGCTCCAAACCTGGGGCCGAGCGTCCATCCCAGTGGAACAATCCTGAGAAAATCTAAGGAAAACGTGAGGTAATTCACATGAGAGTATTCTGTGAATACCGTTGATAGAATCCCTGAAAGCACGCCAAGGAAGTACGAAAAGAAAGCCCATATTGCGGACAAATGAGAAATCAAAAGTTGAAAAGACTCTCATCTTCGTTTAGAATTTTCTCAGGAAACTTTGAGGGAAGACGTACGCGAGAAGGTGATCATGAGTCAACGCAAGATGCGAATAGGCCGCATGCTGGCATGTGCTGTGATGGGATTGTCATTGTTTTGCGCAACTCCACTAGCATTTGGTGACCCTGAAACTCCTACGGAGACAGAGTCTGCACCAGAAACCCAAGATCCTGGTGATACTGGTGGAACCACTGAACCTGAAGTGACCCAACCGGCTCAACCTTCAGCAAAACCCTCAGCCAAACCCAAAGTGGTTGAAGGTGTCGCGAACGTCGAAGTGGGATCCATGTCACTGTCAGAGATGCGCCGCCAGCTAAATACTTTAGAAGAAGAACAACGAGACCTCGCCGCACGAATGGCTGTTTCAGGGGAGAAGCTCAATGCGGCCACCGAACAACTTTCTGCTACACGAGTACAAATTGCTTCCCAGCGAGAAGAAATGGCTCACCTGGAAAATCAACTCGCGCAGATTGCTCTTCAGCAATATCAAGATCGTGGGATGAACTCGACGATGGTCATGATGGCTAGCGACAATTCCCAAGAGTTCATTGACTACCTCGCCATGATGCAGCAGGTGACGGATACAGCTAATACCCTCTACGCGTCTTTGCAAATCGAGCAAGCCACTCTCACTGAGTTAGAAAAGGGAGAGAAAGCTGCAGTCGATGTCATTAAGAAGGAGCAGTCAGAGATTGCTGCCCTGGAAGATGCCGCTCGATCCAAGGTCGCTCAGACTTCTTCCCTGTTGGGGACAATGAGTGGAATGGGTAGTGCTCGTGTCAGTTCTGGCAACATTGGGCGCGGGACAGGGGATCCCTGGAAGAATGTACCTAATCCCTCGGCGTCTCTGAGATCACCGATGAACAAATACACCATTACCTCTCCGTTTGGGATGAGGGTTCACCCCATGAGTGGCTCCTGGTCTTTCCACGATGGTATTGATCTGGCCAGCTCCTGTGGAACGGCCATTGTTTCTCCAGCCAATGGTTACGTCATTGATTATTACTGGGGTGGCGGCTATGGCAACCGTATTGTCATTGATCATGGAATTATTGGCGGGCGTCGAGTCATCACGAGCCATAACCACCTTTCCTCAGGGATTGCCAAACCTGGGACAACAGTGGTTCAAGGCCAAGTGATTGCGACCGTTGGCTCCACGGGTTCATCCACAGGATGCCACGATCACTATATGATATGGATGAATGGCGAGGTTATTGATCCAGCCCCCTATGTGTAGAGTAGTCGTCATCACAAGCATTCATCACACCCGTGTTACTGTCGATCACGATCTGTGGTGTTCACATGATTCTGGGGAACTGGAGGGCAGTCCATGATTCGACGTAAGCGGCTCATCATAGTCGCAATGTCAGCATGCCTGATGGTTTCCCTGTCGTGTGTAGGTACGGTGGCTCACGGTGACGAACTTGCTGATGCATTGACTCGCTTGGCGAAACTCGAAGAGGAAGCCACACAGCTGTCCGAAGAATACAACCAGGCCAATATTAAACTCAGTGCGGCTAAAGCAAAACTGAAGGAAATCGACAAGGATATTGCTGCACAGGAAGAAGCAGTCGGAAGCCTGCATGACCAAGCAGCAGTTGTTGCCATTCAGCGCTTTCAAGATTATGGAGCAACCACACCAGTGGTACTTTTTACCTCTGACAGCCAAGATGAAGCTCTGTCAAGAATTGTTATGGCTGAATATGTCTCGCAGACCTCACAGTCACTCCTGCAGAATTATCAATTTGCTCGGGTCCAGCTCGATGATTTGCGCCGATCCCAGGTCGGCATTGTTGAGGATATTAAGAAAGACGAATCTCGACTGAAAACCCTCAAAACTGAGGCCGAACAGAAGGTGAACCAAGCCCAGGGTGTGGTGAATCGACTGACAGCCGAGCAAAGAGCACGCTTGGAGGCAGAAACATCTTCTGCCCCGAAGAAGGGCGGGTCGTCACCACCACCTCCACCAGTTCCTAATGGTGCTGCTGCCCAAACGGTCGTTTCCTGGGCTCATGCTCGGGTGGGCAAGAGATATTGCATGGGAGGAACCGGTCCTAACTGCTGGGATTGTTCAGGGTTCACGATGAGTGCGTACTCACAAGTAGGGGTCAAACTTCCCCATAGTGCTTCGACCCAATACCGCATCGGGAAATCTGTTTCTCGAAATAATCTTCAACCAGGTGATCTCGTGTTCTTCTATGGTGGACCCGGTCACGTGGGCATCTATGTCGGTGGAGGGAAGATCATTGATGCGCGAAATGAGCGGGTGGGGGTCGTCTATACCTCTATTAATGCTGGAATGCCCTATACCGGGGCACGGCGAATCCTCTAACCATCTCCCCAGTTCTTTCACCAGCCTTAGACCACTGGTTCATCCCGGTCTGTTGGAGCGGAACTGGTCACATGCCACACAATGATGGCCACTCCAAGAATGAAGGATCCAACACCAACCCAGCCTGCCCAGTTGGGTAAACCAAGGTGCGCAAAACGACCAACAGAAATGAGGGCACCCAGGCAGAGGAAAGCCAAGCCAATGATCGTTGGTCTTGAAAGGGTTTGTGTGTACGAGACGTGGCGGTAGGACTCATCGTCGTCAAAAAGATTGAGGTGGAAATCATCAGGTGTGGCAGTGGTGGGCTCTTCTGAAGGCATAGGAGTGGCTCCAGTGAGGTGTTCATCGAACTCTTTGCTCACAATCTCAGCGAAAGTTTCGTCCTCGTCACGCATGTCAACGATGATACCCTCTGCGGCAAGGGCAGTGAATCTCGCGTACGATAGTGGAGACTTCAAGGAGAATTCCATGTTCTACCATGTCATTGTGGTCATCGCCAGACCACTGTGTCGACTACTGTTTAGGCCAATCCTGCGCAATATGGACAACATCCCCGCCACTGGTGCGGCGATCTTTGCCGGTAACCATATGGGGATTGGGGAGAGCTTCCTGCTCCCAGTGTTCGCCCCACGTCCAGTGTCGTACCCTGCCAAAGCCGAGCTATTTAAGAAGGACACACTTTTTCATCGCATCGGTGCATGGTTTTTATTGAACATGAGACAGGTTCCGATGAATCGTGATGGCGGATACACCGCCACACAAGCACTAGGAGAAATACAAACCATTCTCGACAATGGGGGCTTTGTTGCTATTCATCCTGAGGGCCACCGATCTCCTGACGGTCGGTTATACAAGGGACGTACTGGTATTGCGCGGTTGGCATTGGCCACAGGTGCACCAGTGATCCCTTTCGGCTGCTTTCGTACCCGTTTCACACGAAAAAAGTGGATGCCTTTCCCCTGGCTTTTTCGGCCAGAACTCGTCATGGGGGTGCCCTTTACGTTCCCTGACGACATGAGAGAAGCTTTCCTGAACGCCAGCAATAGAGATCAAGCAGGAGAGGTACTCCGCGATGCCACTGATCAGGTCATGGTGAAAATAGCAGAGATTACAGGGCAGGAGATTGTTGATGAATACTCCTATGTACGCCGGGAAGTCGGCCCAGGCCAACCAACTAATTAGCACGATACGCTAGTCTTTTCCCCGTGATGAACGTCCCAACTCTGGATGCTTTGCGTGGGCTTAGCCCCAAGCAGCAGCCGAACTATGATGATCCAGCGCAATTGGAAGAGGTCCTTGCGCAGCTGCGTTCACGACCCCCGCTGGTTTTTGCTGGCGAATGTGACGCACTGAAATCCAAGATTGCCGATGCATCCGTTGGGCGTGCCTTCATTCTTCAAGGGGGGGACTGTGCCGAAACTTTCGATTCATTGACTGCTTCCTCTATTCGAGGGCGTCTACGAGTATTACTCTCCATGGCCATTGTGTTGACCTACGCCGCTGAAGTGCCGGTGGTCAAGATTGGTCGCATGGCAGGGCAATTTGCCAAACCGCGTTCGGCTGAGAGTGAAACCCGCGATGGGTTAAGCCTGCCGGCCTATCGTGGGGACGCAGTCAATGGTTTCGAGTTCACCGCACAGTCTCGCCGCCATGATCCCCTTCGCCTCCTCCAGGTCTACAACGCTTCAGCAGCGACCTTGAATCTTGTTCGTGCCTTCACCAAGGGTGGTTTTGCTGACCTGAGGTCGATGCACTCATGGAATGCCGACTTTGTTCGCTCGGCCAAAGTATCCACGAGGTACGAGAGCCTCACTTCAGAAATCAATCGTGCCCTCGCTTTCATGATCGCTTGTGGTGTCGATGATGAGTCTTTCCGTACGGTGGATTTTTACGCCAGCCACGAGGCTCTCCTCATCGATTATGAACACTCGTTGACGAGGATCGATTCTCGTACATCCACTCCCTACAACGTGGGTGGGCATCTGCTGTGGATTGGGGATCGTACCCGTGAGGTTGGTGGTGCCCATGTGGAATTGCTCAAGAGTCTGCGTAATCCTGTGGGACTCAAGATTGGTCCCCGTGCACAGGTGGATCAGATCCTTCCCGTACTTGAGGAACTCGATCCACACCACGAACCAGGGCGTGTGACGATCATTTCTCGCATGGGAAGTAAGAAGGTACGCGATCTGCTCCCGCCCATTGTGGAGAAAGTGGAAGCCACTGGTCGAAAAGTCGCTTGGGTGTGCGATCCTATGCACGGAAATACGTTCTCATCGGCAACCGGATATAAAACCCGTTCTTTTGCCGATGTGGCTGATGAAGTCAACGGATTCTTCGATGTTCATGCCAACCTAGGGACCTGGCCGGGAGGAATCCACATTGAGTTGACTGGTGACGATGTGACTGAATGCGTGGGCGGAGCTAGTGAGTTGGGTGAGCAGGATCTTGCTCATCGATACGAAACCTTGTGTGACCCTCGCTTGAATCGTACCCAGTCTTTGGAACTCGCATTCCTGGTGGCTGACCGCCTCTCTGGCATTGAGCGCCCTGCCAGCGACTTCGTTTCCATGGATTTCTGACCACCAGCTGTTTGGCTTCGCAGGTGGTGAGATGCCTTCCTCGTGCGGATTAGCTAGGGTGATGAGTATGGATTTCCGTAGCGATACATTAACGCAGCCGACTCCCGAGATGAGGGAGGCGATGATGCAAGCTCCGGTGGGGGATGATGTCTTCTCAGAGGACCCCACTGTTCGCGCCCTGGAAGACAAGGGAGCTGAATTACTTGGTCAAGAAGCGGCCCTATTCTGTGTCTCAGGTTCGATGGCGAATATGTTGGGTCTGTGGTTGGACGTGGACTATGGGACAGAGGTGTTGTGCGATCAGTTGGCACATATTGTCCGTGCAGAAATGGGGGCACATGCGGCTCTCCATGGCATCCAAACCAAGAGCTGGACCACTGACAATGGTGTGGCAACGCTGGAGACCATTGAACCTCTGGTGTCCCTGACCGGTGGGTTCCTGGTGCGTACCTCCACGATAGAAATAGAGAACACCATGAATTTCGCCAGTGGTGCGATCCAACCGTTAGCTAACTACACCAACATCGCTGGGTATTGCCAGGACAATGATCTGCGGCTCCACCTTGATGGTGCTCGCCTCGCCAATGCTTGTGTAGCAACCTCCACCACCTTGGCTGACTATGGAAAGTTGGCGACAACGGTGAGCTTGTGCCTATCCAAAGGTTTGGGAGCTCCGGTAGGAACCCTGCTCGCTTCGACCAAAGAAAACATTGAGAAGGCGCGAGTCCAACGTAAGAGACTGGGGGGAGGATGGCGCCAGGCAGGGATCCTTGCAGCAGCTGGAATCTATGCCCTGGACCATCATATTGCCCGGCTTGCACAGGATCATGAAGGGGCAAGTCTTTTCGCTGATCATGTACGCGCTGTGGCACCGTGGGCGGTTACCGATACTATTCCGACCAATGTTGTGGTGATCCAAACTGGATCACTCAGCGCTGATGAGGTTATTTCCCAAGCAGCAACCCAGGAGGTCAAGCTGACCAAACTTGGCCCACATATTGTCCGTGCCGTTTCTCATCTGGGAGTGAGTGTGGATCAGTGTCGTGAAGCAGGCAAGGTGACAGCCATGATTCTTGAAAGAGCTGAGCAACAATGATTACCCATCTTGGCCATTCGAGCGTACTGATAGAAACCGAACAGGTGCGTTTGCTGATTGATCCAGGAAACTTTTCTTCCCACTGGCATGGGCTCACGAACCTGAACGCTATTGTGGTGACCCATTCTCACGCAGATCACATTGACATGGATCATCTCCCTGGGTTGCTTGATGCTAACCCTGGGGTACGACTGATTGTTGAACCGTCCATAGCTGAGACCTATCATCTCACTGATGTTGACATGCTCCCGCCCGGGTCTTCCATAAATCTCGGTTCTACGACAGTGGAAGCACTTGGCGGTCTCCATGCGATCATCCACCGTGACATCGACCGCATTGGGAATATTGGGGTGCTTGTTCGCACTCCAGGTGAACCCACTTTGTTCCACCCGGGTGATGCCATCGATACTGCACCACCAGGGGTGGATATTCTCGCTATTCCTGCCCATGCGCCCTGGTGCGCCATGAAGGAAACCATTGATTTTGTCCGTGCCGTTGACGCTCCACAGGGATTCCTCATCCACGATGGTCTCCTCAACGACCGCGGATGGAACCTCACCTTCAACCGCTTGAGCGACATGACCGCCACCACTCTCGGCGATCACCGAGATATGAAACCATTTTAGTTGGTGGATAAGCCTGCCACAGATACTCGTGAAAGCCCCCGTCATACCGGTTCACTTGATTACCGAACACCCAACGAGATTGAAACCCAGTATTATGAACAACAACAACCGCTGGACAACCAGCCGGTCACACAATAAACCAGCGGTATCAAACACATACCGGTTCACCTCACCAGTTGCTGGAATTGACGGCTCAACATTCCAACACCATTGCGTGCGCCGACGAAACGTCCTGCCACTAACAGGAGCTATTTCCTGTTGAGAACGCTTAGATAAGACCCATCCAAGAAACCAATGAAACTCCGCAGCACGAAACCTATCAGGGCGCGACTTCGATGATGATGCTCCACACACCCGACAACTCCACCTGATCTTCCCAGCGCTAGTCGTACCATTCTTTTTCAAACCTCCACCACATACCACACAACAACAAGGATTCCTGCGAATAGTCATCCTCTAAGGTCTCAAACCTTAGAACCCCCACAAACACAACATCTGACTAGCGAGAACACCCCAAACCAGACACACATTTTGTCCTATTCCCCAGGATTCATGCAGTACTGTTGTTTCTTTGCGGTGTGGTGGTCGCTTGTGTTGTTGCCATCGTGGTGAAAGGCCATTCCGAACAGCGAGAGTTTCCGCAAGTAGGTGACGACGAGACTTCCTGGATTTATTCGCCCAGACTGGGCTGGATATCCAAGCAATCTCTATCCAGGATGAGGTGACATAGCGCACGTTATCGGGCTTGTTGCCACCAGCGAACTCGCCGGGCGCGAATTTTTCTCCAGCACGGATTCTTTGGTGAACCTCTGGAGGAATAATCTTGTCCAGATAGTTGTTCTTGATCGCGTGCCTAAGAAGTCTCTTTTTGAATTCGTCAGGATCAATAGTCATCCACTGGGTTTTGTGATCAGGGATCCGTTCACGAAGCGCGGTGCTTTTCCCGGCCCCTGGTGGCCCGGACAAAATCATCGCTTGGTGGCCCTGGGGGACGTGCGCATGTTCTTGAAAGAAATCATCAATCATCTTCTTGTGTAGCTTTTCCCGATCCCTGGTGTATTCACCTTCTCGGGATCCACGGAAGAGTTTGTGTGTGGCATGATCACTGTTAGTGTCGATGGGGCCACCAGGAGCTGTCAGCTCTTGCAGTGTTGCAAGATGACGGGCGACCGGGGGCTCGAAGCCTGGTTTAGTCAAACGTCCAGCCACCAGCACGCCACACAATCTCGTCGTATTCTTCCTCAGAGATCAGGTCACTAAACCATGCATGTCCTACAGCGTCGAGACTGTTGGGTCTCAACTCCGGGTCATCCGTATCATACTTAGTGCGATACGCCGGGCCATAAGGCCATGCTTTCAGCCATTCAACTAGTTCATCGTGGGACAACTCACCCTTGTAGGCCAAGAAGACGAGACCATATGCTGTGGAAGCCGGTGCAACCTGCTGAGGCTCCACCTCTTTATAAATCAGTCGAGACACCTGCGATTCGCTCAAGTCCAGTGCTTGGGCTAGTTTTTTTAATGCCACCCCTTCATTGCGGAGCTTCTTGAGGAAACACAGTTTTTCAGACTCGGCCCACACTGTCTTCGCGTGAGCGATTCGTAATCTGAGTAAGGCAGCTTCTTCGTTGAAGCCACTGTCATCCATCGTGGTCACCTCCTTCCATCACTAGTCTAGGTGACATAACGCACGTTATCGGGCTTGTTGCCACCTCAGCTTGGTAAGGAACGCCAACAGGATGCGTTCTTTGATCTGCTGACAGGCCAGGAAGTAACCGTTGACCCTCAAGGGGCGCGAGAAAGAAGAGGAGAGTAGGAAAATGGTGAGAGAGCTGATTGTGGCAACAACTGCAAAACAGGAGAAAGGACCATATACCTTTGTGGCCCAAATGGTGGAAATGTCTCGAGTGGTCTTGGAAGAAACCCGAGAAGACGTCACCGAGGATCACATTACTGGTGCGTTAGAGGCACATGGAGATGAGGCCACACCAGAAGCTGTTGCAGCGGTGTGGGAGGAGTTGAGACAGCAGTGGGCTGAGGCTGATGCCATGGTGAAGCCACGGCGTAGGAAGCGGCCCAGTAATGAGTAAGAGTAAGGATTCGCAAGACCTACAAATGCAGGAAACTCTTCTGGGTGGGAAGCGGAATTTGTATGCTCCTGCTCAAAGCAGATCCTCAGACAATGGCCTGGTGGCTGGCGACGTCGATGGCGCGTACATGATCAGAACATCCCGTGACACGCGCTCGATGCGCCTTGCGCTGGGAGCGATGTTAATGATTGTGGTTGGGGCATTTGTGGTGGCAACAAGCCCGATAACGTGCGTTATGTCACCCCAAATACACTAGATCGGGCTTGACTTGATAGGCTAGTATGCACTAGACTTATACTATGAAGCGAAGCGAAGTCATCAGAAAGCTACAAAAAGAAGCCAAGAAACAAGGTGTACCATTCCTGATCACGGAGCTTACACGCCATACAGGCATCATCGTTGGTTCAACCAGATCAACACTGAAACGGCACACAGAAATCGACGACATCACAGTTGGCAAGTTCTTTGCTCAATTCGCCAATGAACTAGGGAAAGGATGGTGGAGAAAATGATCTTTCACGTCACTGCAACGCGCTCAGGACGCTGGTGGGCGCTCCAATGCCAGGAACACCCCGGTGCTCTCAGCCAAGTAACACGCCTCGACCAAGCCGGGGAAACCATCAGAGAAGCCATCGCTTTCGTAGCGAATATCCCAAAAGATAGTTTTGATATCGAGGTAATCCCTGTGCTACCTGAAGAATTCCTGCGCGAACAAAAGGCGATGCTGGTCGCGCGAGAAGAGTCCAAGCACCTCAACTCGCGCTCTGCTGAACACGCACGTGAAGCCGCACGCATTCTTGCAGAAACAGGACTATCACTTCGCGATGTTGGCACGGTCATGGGTGTATCCCACCAGCGGGCAGCGCAACTCGTAAGCTCGTGACCACTCACGCTCACAGGACATGGTGAGTGCTTCAAATAGAAGACAGCGAGGATGTTGATGAGGACGGAGATACGGTTCCTGATGAGGATGCGGTTCACAGACCCTGGCAGACCATGAGTTCTTGCCTCAACACTTGCCTGTCTTCCTCGCTTATCGACAACTCCCACATATCGAGGATCCTGGTGAATTTTTCTGCATACTCGCACCGGCCAAAAGGATCCGCAGGCATCCACTGAGAAGGGCCTTTGGATCCTTTCGAGACATTCGTCGGGTGGCAACAAGCCCGATAACGTGCGTTATGTCACCCTACACTGGAAGCTCAGGAATCACTTGGTATTGAGTTTTCCAAGAGACAGAAACGACAGGGTCTCGTCATGACTAATATTAGGCTCAAGGAGGGAACTCCTGTTGTCTACTTGGAGACTGTGACTCGATTCCCAGGACAAGAGGAATTAGTCGTGGCCAAAGGGCAAAAGTACCGAATCGTCGATGTAGATGTATCAGGAAGCTACCCAGTGTGGACATTGGAGCAAATATGAGAGATGAAGTCGACATCCGCAATTTGAGTGACGCTGTTATTGACTCCTATGCGCGGCATGAGATTGAAGAGGGTGGTATCTATCGTGAAGGCTACACTCCTAGCTTGTGTTACCAAGAGGCTGTTAGACGCGGACTTGCCCCCAGCCAGGAAGAAATATTGACTGGCTGATTTCGATCACTGGTATGAGTCTCAATCAGGTGGCCAAACACTCAACTAGAAAGGTGACTACTATGGCAAGTCAACTAGGCACGGCCTACCTTATTGAGAACGCTCAAGCTAAACTTCGCTGGTTAGGACATTCAGCAAACGATGTCTCCGAGATCATGAAATCGGCTCTCATCTCTGGGTGGCAACAAGCCCGATAACGTGCGTTATGTCACCGGACCAGTTAATACGAATGACCTGTGGTGGTATATCCACGGTGATGCTAATATAGGGATGTGAGGAAAACAAAGAAATATAAGGAAAAGTGAGATGTGGGTCAAATTTATGAAAGTTGGAGATGAAGGCGCTACTGCTGTGGTGGCTGTCGTTCAACATCGAGGTGTTTTCCGTTGGGTACCGAACTTTGATCAATGGATCAGCGATGGATGGCTTGCAGAGGACTTGAGCCTGCTGAAACCGATGAATACTTTCATGAAAATATCCCCAGATCAAGCAGCCCACCTGGTCAAGACCTTGCCTAAACTGGATGGTAGAAGTAAAGGATGGGTCCTCAAAGCATTCCAAAATGAACAGGAGAGAATGAGCTCCGCTGAGCTGGGTTTGGATGTTCCTGCAAAGGTGAAGAGACCAACCTCCGATAAGGAAATTGTAGAAACAATAAGGAAAGCACCTATAGGGACATGGGTGACAGTGCGCCAGTTCACCCAGGAGCAGGCCCAGGTTGCTCGCACATGGGTGTCGGAAGTGCGTACAGGAAAGAAGAAGCGTTTGGCTGCACTGGGGTGCCTTGAAGCGGTTGCGGTTCAACAAGAGGATGGATCTGTTGAAGCGCAAGTCCGTCGGGTGGTGAACGGCCCGCTGATTGTGGAGAAGGCCTCTCAACTCGCGATGATTGCTCATGGCTTGCAGAAGGACAAGGCGGGTCATCCGTACATTGATCATCCTCGGCGTGTTGCTGAGGCTCTGGAGTCTCAAGGGGAGTCTGCTGAGGTTGTTGCTACTGGATGGTTACACGACGTCTTGGAGGACACAACCATGACAGCAGAGTATCTACTGGGTGAGGGGATCCCAGATGAAGTTGTTGCAGCGGTAGTAGCGGTCACCAAACACCATGGTGAACCTCTGGAGGAATACGCGGAGCGAGTGAAAACCTCCACGATTGGGTTAGCTGTGAAATTTGCTGATTTGGCGGACAATATGGACGAGGATCGTCTTGCGCTTCTCGATGAAGATACCAGGGAAAGACTTGGAGCTAAGTACGCCAAAATGATTGCTCTCCTGGGTGGTGTCATCCCTCAGAAAGATAGAGGTCACCTGGTCTTGGTTCCTGCGTAGAAATGTCAGAGGGGGTTAGTAACCTACTGAGTGGAAGAGGCAAATATCGAGGTGGCAACAAGCCCGATAACGTGCGCTATGTCACCTTGACCCTCAAGGGGCGCGAGAAAGATGAGGAGAGTAGGAAAATGGTGAGAGAACTGATTGTGGCAACAACTGCAAAACAGGAGAAAGGACCATATACCTTTGTGGCCCAGATGGTAGAAATGTGTCGAGTGGTCTTGGAAGAAACCCGAGAAGACGTCACCGAGGATGACATTACTAGTGCGTTAGAGGCACATGGAGATAAGGTAACACCCGAAGCTATTGTGGCGGTGTGGGAAGAGTTAAGACAGCAGTGGTCTGAGGCTGATGCCATGGTGAAGCCACGGCGTAGGAAGCGGCCCAGTAAATGAGTAAGAGTAAGGATTCGCAAGACCTACAAATGCAGGAAACTCTTCTGGGTGGGAAGTGGAATTTGTATGCTCCTGCTCAAAGCAGAGCCTCAGACAATGGCCTGGTGGCTGGAGACGTCGATGGCGCGTACATGGGTGACATAACGCACGTTATCGGGCTTGTTGCCACCTCAAGGGGCGCGAGAAAGAAGAGGAGAGTAGGAAAATGGTGAGAGAGCTGATTGTGGCAACAACTGCGAAAAGGGAGAAAGGACCATATACCTTTGTGGCCCAGATGGTGGAAATGTCTCGCACTGTTCTTGAGCGAACGAGGGAGGATGTTCCAGATAAATACATAGTCATGGCTTTGAAGGCACATGGAGATGAGGCCACACCAGAAGCTGTTGCAGCGGTGTGGGAGGAGTTGAGACAGCAGTGGGCTGAGGCTGATGCCATGGTGAAGCCACGGCGTAGGAAGCG